>Ga0272441_10001120_pt1 | contig 57392 bp, 38 predicted proteins | sample SSMProp6N_FD_193582 | JGI IMG/M metagenome (GOLD analysis project Ga0272441, IMG submission 193582) | Marine sediment archaeal communities from Little Sippewissett salt marsh, Falmouth, MA, United States - SSM-Prop-6N | ecosystem: Environmental > Aquatic > Marine > Wetlands > Sediment ...
GAAACCCCAAAGCCCCCTCTCCGTATCACAGACCATGCCAACCCGCTGGCCAGCGAAATTTTTTCTCGCCGGGCCCGGCCGCGCTGCTATAATTACGCACATGACAGCGGGTTTTCTCAGTGATGCGGAACTGGACGCCATGGCATCACAGGTCGACGAGCAGCTCAACGCCCTGCAAGCGCAATCCGTGCAGACCTTCCGAGGCCTCGGCGACGGCTCGCACGCAGTGCCGGGCGCACCCGACCAGCAGGCCCTCCTCGAAAACGCCTCCGGACAGCCCTTCGCAACCTTCTGGCGCAGGTACCTCCGCCACCTCCGCAAGGACCTCTGCCTCCCAGGCGGCATCCTCTACGAACAGTGGCACAAGTGGAAGGACCTCCAGAGCAAATCCGCCGTCAAAGTCGCCTACGGCGTCCTGGCGGGCATGGGCATTCCCACCGCCTCGCTCGACCCGGCCGCCGTGGCCGCAACCGTATTCCTGTTGAACGTCGCCCTCAAGGTCGGCATCGACACCATATGCGAGGGCTGCAAACAAGAGGGAGAGAACTCCGATGGAAGCAACGAGACGAAATCCGACGACCAATCGCAACGCGCCTGAGCCTGCGGGCCGTCACATCTCCCCCAGGCCGGCAACAAAGCGGAGGGATACATGACTCTGGAGCTCAACCTCAGGTTCCCCGACGCAAAACACGTCATCGTTCGCCTCGGGCCCGACGACGATGGCTCGGGCGGACTTCCTTTCACCAATCCCATCACTGAGAAGGACCTCCACGACCTCCAGTGGTACGTCGAGACCTACGGAGCCCATTCGCTTGGCGACCCCGACGACGGTGAGGCAAAACGCATCAGCGACCAACTGCCCACCTGGGGGAAAGCACTCTTCAACGCTGTGTTCACTGAACGCGAGACCCAGCGCCGCTTCAACTCCTTCCAGGACGCCGAGACCGGCTACATCTGGAAGTTCACCGTGCCGGATTACCTGACAGTGGATGATTTCGAGAGCTACACCAATGAGCTCGGCTCCCGCGTCTTCGAGAAGTGGATCGACGGCATCGGCTTCACGCAGCCGGAACCGGGCAATGAGGGCAACGGCACCGGGGCGGCGGTCGGACATGACGTCTGGAGCCCGGACAGCCCACATTTCGAGGGCACGATCATGGAGACCGCCAATGTCTACGACGGCGACCCCACCGACATCGCCGGTACCAAGTGGATCGCCTGGGAAATCGACCTTGCCTCGGTCGGTGTCGGCTTGACGAACATCACCACGCTGACCATCGGCATCGAAGGCGGAGAAACCGGTGTTGTGTATGTCGATGCGATTCGCCTGACCAAACCCTGAGGACGTCAGGCCGCAATGCAGTAATGCAGATTTCGCGGGTGCAAATCAGACCCGAACAGGGGCTGCGACCATCGCGTCGCAGCCCTTTTTCATTGTGTTGCGCAGCTTCTAACCTGGAACCTTAGCCCCAATCCCCCCGAGCCGGCCGGAACAGCAGGAACGTGCTGGTCGCAGAGACGATGTGGCCATGTATCGAAAACAAGCGTTGCCCCCACGGACACCCTTACTCCCCTGAACGCTCGGCTTTCTTGATCGTAAACTCGTGCAGGCTCAGGGAATAGGCACTGCCGGCAGGAGTGGTTTGGACAACATAGCCGGGATCGTTTCTTCGCTTGCTTTCCATATAATTGGCCGAGTAACACAACCACATGGTCTGGCCGTCTTCGGATATGAATTTGGACGGAATGTTCAGGAAATAGGCCTGCGGGCCGAAATCCTTCATATAGAAGATCCTGGCCCACGGTCCGGTGACGTGGCTCGATTCGAGAATATAGCTCGTGTACTGCTTGCGGCTGGTTGTGCCGCGGTGGCCGTCGGTGATACACATGAAGTATTTCTTCAGCGCCGCGTTGTAGGTCATCGTCACACAGCCGCAATGGTTGTTCCACGAGAAGATCGGCTTGATCTCTGCAAAGTCTTTCGTCCAGAGATCCTTGCCTGTGCCATCACGTCCCGCACAAAACTCATAGCGGGACCGGTCGTTCATGTTCGCAATACTCGGAGTCACCCGGGCGAGATAGACCGCGTCGCCAGTTATCCACGAGTTGTTCGCCCGACGCGGTTGCGGATCGGGGTGCTCTGCGCCATGCCCCACGAGATAGGTTTTTCCATCCGGGGAGTGCTCCATGTTCTGGCCGAAATCAACGAAATGCGGCGCTCCCATCTTGATAAAGGGCCCCTCTTTGCCTTCCTCCAAATCGAGTTGTTCCCTTGGGGATTCGACAAACAACGGCTTATCTGCACTATGCGGGCACCGCTGCCATGTTTCGCCGCCATCGGTCGACCAACTGAATCCCACCAGCGGCCCGAGGACATACCAACCGAACTGCGCACGAAGTGGCGCGGAAACCTGGTCCAGGCCATAGGTGCCGTAATACCACACCCCGTTGTACACCAGGCTGCCACAGGGATACCGTCCCTGATAGGGCAGCGCCGAGGCGACACGCGTCCCCCAGTTGGAAATCGTCAAATTCAGCGGGTCATCCCCTGTAATTCTGGCGTAACCGGTCTGAGCCCCCTTTCCTCTGCCCGACCATGCAAAGTCCATCGCACCGATGGTGCCGTCCGTCCAGGGAGAATAGAGGGCTCCGTCGGAAGCCCAGGAGGGATACCATGTGTCGGCCTTGGTATAGTTGGCGAAACGCCCCGTGAAGACAAAGGATGAGAACACTTCGCTCGCCTGGACCGGGCAGTCCCTGGGCACTGCCGTGGACAGATCCTTGCCGGTCGCATTGGCACGGGTCTGCCTGTACATCCATATCCCCTGGTTAGATTCTACAACGGAGTTGGACGCCGGCGCGGCAAGTACGACGTCGCCTGAAAGGCCAACAGAGGTCAAAATTGTCAAAAGCAATGCGAATATTCGCCCATTTCTCATAATTCTCATCATCCTGTCTATCTACTGTTTTGAGACCGGTCGGAAATCAGCATGCAAGAGACACTCGCCTCGGCGCCGAATTTGGACCCGCCTGGGGCACAGTATAGACTGGTATCTCATGGCGTCAACGGGAATCATTGCTGAGCTGATCTGCTCTTCCTGACCAACGCGCGGCCGCGGTAGCTCTCGCCGTTCATTTCGAAAACGTGGCAGTGAAGACGAGGCGTGCGACGCACCTCCTGCAGTCGGCAACGCCTCCTTCGGTGGCCTCTAAAACCTCCCGGACGGAACATTCGGTTTTCGCATGGTCCGCGTATTTCGCGGTTGGACATCCGTGGCCCGGGAGATTACCGCTCTGCGCTGGCAATGACGGACTGCGGCTTTTTTCTTGACGGCCAACGCGGGAGGCCATATAGTACATAGACAACTATAGTGAACGTCAAACTGAGACGGACGGTCATGAATATCTCATATGGATCAACCGGGCCGGCGCCCGGAAATCCGAAGCACGACATCCGAAAGGTCTCTGGTGGCCTGAGAATCGGCATCGAAATGACAAACAAAGCCAATTTGCCCCAGCCGGCGCGCCAAACAAACCCAATTTCGCCGTTTTTCGGCCGAGAACGGGGTGCCGCGATGCAAAACAAAGCCAATTCGCCCGGGTCCTGGCGGCCCCGGGAAATCCGAAGCACGAAGCTCGAAATCCGAAACAAGCTCGAAAGGCAAATGACGAAAACGCAGGAGAAAAGTAAAACAAAGCCAATCGGGTCCGGCGCACGCGCCAAACGAACCCAATTCCGCCGTTTTTGGGCCAGGGAACGGGGGTGGAAATGAAAAAGAAAGCCAATCGGGTCCGGCGGCCGCGCCAAACAAAGCCAATTGGCCGGGCTGGGCAGCCGACGGGCAGGGCCCGCCCTACCGAGCGGTCGGCGAGACGCCGGGAGATCCCCGGAGACCGGGAATGTCAAACGAACCCAATTTGCCGGCGTGCGTCCTCAGAACCGATGCGAGGATTGCGACCGTGAAGGCTGACGCCGCGGCGTTTCCGGCCGGGCGGGTCGTTGATTGGACTGGCCTTGCGATCTATAATGACAGCAGTGCTTTGGAAGACCGATGTGGCGCCGCGGCGATCTCGCGCGGCGCCGAGCAGCGGCTCTTGCAGACGTTGGGGCTGAGAAAGGGGCACGCGCATGCTGGACATATTCGTCGACGTGCTGCTCGACGCCCTGGGGGAGATCATGCGGCGTCCTTCCAGGCGAAACAAGGAATCGGGCAAGCGTCAGGGCAAGGTTGCGCAGGCAAACTCGTCGAGTCAAGCCGCACCGGCCGCGCGGAAGAGCGCAGGCAGGCCTCGCCCTGCGTCGCGGCCTGCGCGGGCCAAAGGACACAAAAGAGATCGCGTCCAGGACGCCGTCGAAGTGCTGCGGGTCGGTCGATAGACCGCGCAGCGCTCTGCCGAGCCGCCAAGCACAGCCGAGGATGGACAATGGGCTCGCGGTCGCACAGAGCGAACCCGTCGGGCGTAGAGCCTGCGAGGGGTGTGTCAAAGAAGGGAGGTGCATCGTGACTGCACGGATGTTGCTGAGACGCTTTGGGTTGGCGCTGGTCGTTCTCAGCGCCGTCACAGGAAGCCGGGTCGCGGCACAGGTGTACTACGTCGGCCCGGGGCGAATCGTGATGTACAAGGTCTGGTCGCCCTGGTACGGGGACCAACTGTATACGTACGTCGTTCGGCCGCCGATGCGCTACCGGCCGGCGTACCCCTACTCGATTCCGCCCTACCGCTATCGTCCCGGCCCCCTGCGGCCGATGCCGCGGTCCAACTTCTACGTTCCGCCGCAGCGTCCCCGGCGGTACTACAGCCACCCCGACAAGCAGGACCAGGCGGACACGAAACCGCAGGCCACCGCGCCGCTGGTTGCGGAGCCAGGCGCCGAGACGCAATTGATCGTCCACGACGTGAACCAGCCGCCGGTCGCTGCCGAAGCGGTCGCGGAGCCAAACTCGACGCCGGACGCGAACGCCGAAGCGAAGGACGGAAAGGTCACGGCCACCGAAGAAAAAGCCGGGTCTGCCGCCACGCAGAAGCGCACCTCCCGGAAGAAGCCGCGTCGCAAACCAACGAGATACCGGTAGAATGTCACCACGTTGCCACGGCCTCGTGTGACACGACACCGCCGCTACCGCGGGGCGTGCTTTTTGCGATAGGCCCGCAGGCTCATGCCGGTCTCCTTGCGGAAGTAGCGGGCGATATGTTCGACGCCGTCGAACCCCGACCGCGCGGCGATCTCGGTGACGCTCATGTCGGTGCCGAGCAGAAGCTGGATGATGTAGTTGACGCGAACGCGCCGGATTTCCTGGTAGACCGAGCGTCGCAGAACGGCCTTGAAGCGTTTCTCCAGCACGCGGCGGGAGATGCTCGTGGCCCGCACGACGTCGTTGACCTGTATGAGGCGGTTGGGGTTGCGGCGGATGAAGCGAACGGCCGCGGCGACCTCGGGATCGGTCACGGCCAGCATGTCCGTAGACATGCGCGTGACGATGTGCGTCGGTCGCACCCAGATCGTCTGGCCCGCCAGCTTGCCGCCCTTCATGAGTTCATCCAGGAGCCTGGCGGCCTCGTGCCCGGCCGCTTCGGTGTTCAGGGCGATGCTCGAAATCGGCGGATCGGCCAGATCGCAGACCAGGATGTCATTATCCACACCCAGCACCGCCACATGGTCGGGGACATACAGATCGGCCAGCTTGCACGCCTCGATCACCTGCAGGGCCCGGTCGTCGTTGCAGCACAGCAGCGCCACGGGCGTGGGCAGCGAGCGGAGCCACCGCGCGATCAGGTCCTGCTCGCGGCGCCAGGCCCGCTTGCTCCGCGCGGCGGGCTGGCGATACATGTCGACCGCGAAGCCGGCCTGCTCGACCCGCTCGGCGAAATAACGGGCCCGCCGGCGCGACCAGATGAAATCATCCAGCCCGCAATAGGCGAAGTGCTGGAACCCCCGGTCGAGAAAATGCTCGGCGGCCACGCGACCGATGGCGGCGCTGTCGGTGATGATCGCGGGATACGGGGCGTAGCTTTCACGATTATGCTGAGCGAAAATAACAGGAAATCCGGCCCGCGCGAGATCCTCGGCCATCTTCACATCGCGGACGATGGCGCCGTCGACCCTGAGTTCCTTCCACTCGGGCAGGGAGGAATCAAGGCCGGCGGGCCGGCGGTAGACGCGCCAGGGGCCGTGCAGGCGCGAGTAGCGGGCGATGCCGTAGAGCAGGCCTCGGCCGAACTCGCGCGAGGTCTCCACGAAGAGCAGGACCGCCGGCGTCCCAGTGACACCGGGGCGGTGCGCTTGTTTTTTCGTCCCTTTTTCGATCATAGCCGCCCGCGCCGCGCCGGCCGCATCGGCGTGCAAGCGTCTCCCGTCGAGCGACGGCAGAGAAGCCAAAACCGGATTACGAATGTTGATAGACGTCCCAGGCGAGATAGTTGCTCAGGGCCTCGGTGATGGCGTCGGAGGTCTCGGACATATTGACGGCGACGTGATGCTCGAAGCCCATCTGACAGATGTAGTTGAGCAGCACCTGGAGGTTGTCGATCTTCATGACGCCGTAGCCGCCGAACGTATCGAGCTTGTCGTTGGTGAACCGTCCCTCGCCCACGTAAACGCGCAGCACGCCTTCCACGTCGTCGGTAGAGGTCCGACAGAACGTCACCGGGGCGGCCTTGACCCGGCCGACGATCGTCCCGTACGTGTTCTCCTTGCCGACGGAGCCCGCGATGATCTCCTGGTAGTCCATCTTGTCGGCCTTGAAGAAGGACTTGGGCAGATTGCTGCAATGGAACAGCACGCACTTGTCCGGATCGTCTCCGAAGTTGTTGTTCCAATCCAGCAGGGCGCTGGGCGTGCCACCGGCCAATTGCAGAATGTACATGGCCAGCAGTCCGGTGATATCCACCTCGCAGGCGCTGGGTCGCAGCGATTCGCTCATCATGCTCATCAAGGTGCAGGGGACGATGCCGAAGAACTCTTCGAGGGCGGTCCAGCACTGGATGGCGGTCCCGGCCAGCTCGTTCTCTTTGATCCAGCGGTCGACGACGGCGCCGAACTTGGCCATCTTGAGCAGGCTGTCGGCCGGAATCGACTCGACGTTGGTGTACTTCTTGATCGCGTTGAGCTTGGTGGTGACGGCGCGATCCTTGTCCCTGAGGCGATCCACCCGGCCGAGAATCTCGTACAGATCGACGGGCTCGACCGCGATGTCAGCGAATTCGAGGATCTTCTCGCTGTAGCGCACCGTGTTGAACGCCGCCGGCCGGCTGCCGATGGCGCCGAAACGCACGTGGCGCAGCCCGCGGACGATACGACAGACGGCCGCAAACTCGTCCAGGTCGGCCTTGAACTCCTCGGACGTCGCCTTGACGGTGTGCGAGCAGGTCAGCGTGAACGGGATGCCCGCCTGATGCAGATTGTTGCAGACGCTGATCTTGCCGCAGAAGGAGTCGCGCCGCCGGTCGATGCCCATGCTGTCGGCGGCGTCCTGCTCGGCCTGGATCAGAATCGGCACGTCCAGACCGCTGCGCTTGATCGCCTCGGCGACCCCGCGTTCGTCGCCGAAGTTGGGCAGCGTCACGATGATGCCCTCGATCTTGTCGGCCTTGGCGGCGAACAACTCCGCGCACTTGCGGGCGTCCGCCAGGGTCTCCACCGCACCGTACTTGGTCTCGGTCGTCGGCAGGGCCACCGCGTTGTAGCCGTTGTTTCTGAGCACACTGAGGATATCCTTGCGTCCTTCCTTGGCCAGGACATCGGGGAAGAACCCCCGGTTGCCCACGATCACTCCAAATGTCTGCTTTGCCATTGTGCTTCTCCTCTACGTCTGTCCGTAATAGGCGTTTCTTCCGTGCTTACGCAGATAGTGCTTATCCAGCAGGGCGTCGGAGATAGACTCCTGCTCGGGATTGATCTGGCGGGTGCCCCAGGCGATGCGGGCGACCTCTTCGAGGACGACGGCGTTGGCGACGGACTCGGCCGGGCCGGCGCCCCAGGTGAAAGGTCCGTGGTTGGCCACCAGCACGGCGGGCATCTGCATCGGGTCGAGATTCGCAAACCGGCGGACGATGACCCGGCCCGTGTTGGCTTCGTAGTCCCGCTCGATCTCCTCCGGCGTCATCGTGTCGGTCACGGGAATCGTCCCGTAGAAATGGTCGGCGTGGGTGGTGCCGAAACAGAGAATCTCGCGCTGCGCCTGGGCCCACATCGTGGCATACGTCGAGTGCGTGTGCGTGATGCCGCCGAGTGCGGCGAAGCTGCGATACAGCTCCAAGTGCGTCGGCGTATCCGACGACGGGCGCAAGTCCCCTTCGATCACGTTGCCCTCCAGATCGAGCAGGACGATACTCGCGGGCATCAGTTCGTCGTAGCTGACGCCGCTGGGCTTGATGGCGACGATCCCGGCGTCACGGTCGATGCCGCTGACGTTACCCCAGGTGAACACGACCAAGCCGTGCCGCTGGAGATCCAGGTTGGCCTGGCAGACGCGTTGTTTGAGCTCTTCGTGCATGGTTCAGGCGTTGGCCTTTTCCTTGATGTCGAGCAGCTCTTTCATGATGTTGCCCATCGCCAGGGTCCGGCCCTTCAATCCGAAGCCGTCATGAAGCTCGCGATACAGCGCGTAGAGCTGCTGATAGACCTGGTAGTTCTCGGGAATCGGTCGGAACGTCGTTTCCTTGATGCCGCACATAGCCTCCTGGGCCCCGGCGAAGTCCGGATAGGCCCCGCCGACGACGGCGGCGGCGACCGCCGAACCCAGTGCGCAGGTCTGGGCCGAACGGGAGATCTTCATCTCGCGTCCCGTGACATCAGCATAGATTTGCATCAGCATGGGATTCTTCTCAGCGATGCCGCCGCAATTGACGATCTCGCTGATCTTGACACCGTATTCTTCGAAGCGGTTGATGATGGTCAGGGCGCCGAAGGCGGTGGCCTCTACCAGGGCGCGATAGATTTCCTCGGGCTTGGTGTGGAGCGTCTGGCCCAGGAGCAGACCGGTGAGCCGCTGATCGACGAGGATGGTTCGGTTGCCGTTGTTCCAGTCGAGGGCGAGCAGACCGGACTGGCCCGGCTTGAGCTTTGCGGCTTTCTCCGTGAGCGCCTCGTGGGAGCCGGCTTCTTCGCCTCCGGGTTGGATGTAGTTGACAAACCAGTTGAATATGTCCCCCACAGCGGACTGGCCCGCCTCCAGGCCGTAATAGCCAGGCAGGATCGAGCCGTCCACGATACCGCAGATGCCGGGAATGTCGGGCAGCTCCGTGGCCGTCGGGGCCACCACCATGTCACACGTGCTGGTCCCGATGATCTTGACCAGAACGCCCTTCCTGATTCCCGAGCCGACGGCTCCGAGATGGGCGTCGAAGGCACCCATGGCCACGGGGATACCGGAGGGCAAGCCGAGCTTGCCGGCCCATTCGTCGGTCAGGTTGCCGGCGGCCTCGTCCACGGCGTACGTCTGATCGCTCAACGTCTCCCGCAGTTGTCCGAGCTTCGGGTCGAGTTTCGCCAGGAAATCAGCAGCCGGATAGCCTCCCCATTCGTTACTGAACATGGCCTTGTGTCCGGCGGCACAGCGACAGCGCCGCACCGTCTCGGGCGCGTCGGTCCCGGTCAAAACGCCCGGAAGCCAGTCGGCGTGCTCGACCCAGGTGTAGGCCGCGTCGAAAACCTCCGGCGCCACGCGGAGACAGTGGAGAACCTTGCTGAAGAACCACTCGGAGGAATAGGTCCCGCCGCATTTGGCCAGGTATTCCGGATGCTCTTTCTCGGCCAACGCGGTGATCTCGGCGGCCTCGGCGTGCCCGGTGTGGTCCTTCCACAGCCAGGCTTGGGCGTTGGGATTGTCCTTGAACGCATCCAGCAGGGCCAGGGGCGTTCCGTTGCGATCGACGGGCAGCGGGGTCGAGCCGGTCGTATCGACACCGATGCCGACGATCTGCCGAGCATCGAAGTTCGGGTCGGCCTGGCCGGCCTCGGCCATGGCGCCGGCGACGGTGACTTCGACTCCCTTGAGATAGTCGGCGGGATTCTGCCGGGCGAGATTGTGGTCGGCGGGATCGAGAATGATCCCCGCCTCGCCCGTCTCATACCCGTAGACACAGGCGCCAAGCTCCCGACCGTCGGTGGCATCAACCACGACGCACCGAACGGAATTCGTGCCGTAATCCAGGCCTATCACATAGCTCATGTCACAATCCTCTCGATTCGATTGGTACGCTCAGGAACGAACGAGCCGTCCGTCTTACCCAATGGAGTTTTGCAAAACTCCTCTCACTTTCTTGTCGCAGCACACGCCCGGCGGGCCCTGCCGTTATTTCAACCAGAAGCTGAAGTACAGATACAGACCGAGCACCAGGCCCAAAACGACCACGGTCAACACGACCTCGAGGAGGCCCCAACTGGCGCGGCTTTCTTCTTTGTGCTCACGCGTGAGGCTGCCGAAGGTCAAATCGACGATCTTTTCCGGCGGAGGCGGCGGCGTCACCAGGGACACGCCCACGATGGCCACGATGCTGATCAGCAGCAGCCAGCCGGTAGCGAACAGGAAGTTATAGTTGCCGATGGCCACCAGCCAGCCGGGCGAGGTGATCCAGGCGTCGTCCCCGCCGGTCAGGGCCTGGATGGTCAGCTTGGCCATGCCGGCGAGAAACCCGATCGCCAGACCCGCCACGGCCCCCTTACCGTTGACCCGCTTCCAGAAAACCCCGAGCAGGAACACGGCCGCCATGGGCGGGGCCAGGTAGCCCTGGACGCTCTGGAGATATTTGTAAAGCCCGCCCTCGGAGACGCGCTGCATCACGGGAATCCAGACGATGCCCATGACCACAACGACGGCGGTGGCGAAACGCCCGACGGTAACGAGGTGTCGCTCCGAGGCCCGGGGGTTGATCTTCTCGTAGATGTCCACGGTGAACAGCGAGGCGCACGAGTTGAACAACGACGAGAGCGAGCTCATCAGCGCCGCCAGGAGTCCGCCGACGACGAGGCCGCGCAAGCCCGGAGGCAGCAGCGAGCGGACCATCACGGCGAAGACCTGATCACCGTCCAGCGCCTGCTGACCGTCCACCATCTTCGTCGGGATGTTGATCATGCCCTTCTGATACAACGCGTAGCCGATCAGGCCGGGAACGAGAAAGATCATCACGGGCCAAACCTTCAGGAAGCTGCCCCACAGCGCGCCGCGCCGGGCGTTGCGCAGGTCCTTGGCCGAAAGCACCCGTTGCACGATGTACTGATCGGTACACCAATACCAGATGCCGATGATCGGCGAGGCGATCAAGACGCCGAGCCAGGGAAAATCGGGATCGCTGTTGGGACGCCAAAGAGCGAAGTTGGCCGCATTGTCGCGACAGATCACCTGCAACTCGTTCCAGCCCCCGAGCTTCTGCAGGCCGAAGAACGTGATGAAAAACGACCCGATCAACAGGATCACCGTCTGGATCGTGTCGGTATACACCACCGCGCGGAGACCGCCGAGAATGGTGTAGATTCCGGTCAACGTCACGGTGAGAAAGGCCCCGATCCAGAAGGCGTCCAGGACGAAGCCGTCGGTGATGCGGATCTGAATCTCGGGCAGCAGGACGTTGAAGACAACCCCGCCGGCATAGACGGTCACCGAGACCTTGGTGAAGACGTAGGCCACCAGTGAGACGACCGAGAGGATCCAGCGGGAGGCGGGATTGAACCGTCGCTCCAAAAACTCCGGCATGGTGAAGACCTTCGCGCGGTAGTAGAACGGCACGAAGACCCAGGCCAGCATGACCACGACCCAGGCATGCAACTCCCAGTGGGCCATCGCCATACCGCTGGTGGAACCCTGCCCGGCCAGGCCGACGATGTGCTCGGAGCCGATGTTGGAAGCGAAGATCGAGGCCCCGACCACGAACCAGGGCATGTGCCGGCCGGCCAAGAAGTAGTCCGTCGAAGTCTGCTGCTTCTGCAGGACCACCCACCAGACGATTACCAGCATCACGCCGAAATAAGCGGCGATGGCAATCCAGTCCCACGCGGCAAAGGAGGCCTGGGCCATCACCAACTGCGTCATTTGCATAAGCACGTCCCTTGCATAGGGTCAATGGAAATCAGGCGCGTCCCGCGGGCGATGCGATCCGCCGCACCGCTATCGCGTCGAGAAACGGTAGATCGTGGTCGTTTCGTACTTTTGTCCGGGGCGCAGAATCGTCGACGGGAAGTCCGGCTTGTTCGGCGAATCCGGGAAGTGCTGCGTTTCCAGACAGAAGCCGTAGCGACGCTTGTAGACCTTGCCTTCCTTGCCGGTGAGGGTGCCGTCGAGGAAATTGCCCGCGTAGAACTGGATGCCCGGCTCGGCGGTGTAAACCTTCATGACGCGTCCGGACGTCCGCTCGTAAACCACGGCCGCCAGAGTCATATCCTTGCCGTCCTTGTTGAGGACCCAGTTGTGGTCGTAGCCGCCGCCGAACTGGATCTGCTCGTAGTCGTTTTCGATGCGGGCGCCGATGGCGGTGGCCTTCGTGAAATCCATGGGCGTGCCGGCAACGGGCCGAAGCTCGCCGGTCGGAATCAGGCCGGCGTCGACGGGCGTAAACCGGTCGGCGTTGAGCATCAGCTCGTGACCGAGGATGTCACGCTCGGCACCGGTGAAATTGAAGTACCCGTGATGCGTGATATTCACCGGGGTCGCCTTGTCGGTGGTGGCCTGATATTCGATCCGTAGCTCGTCGTTGTTGGTCAGGATGTAAGTGACGGTGACCTTGAGGTTGCCCGGGTAGCCTTCCTCGCCGTCGCGGCTGAGGTAGCTAAGCGTCACGCCGACCCCGTCGGGCCGCCATACGGGCTGGTCGTCCCACACGACCTTGTCGAAGCCCTTGACGCCGCCGTGCAGATGATTCTCGTCGTTGTTGGTCGCCAGCGTGTACGTGACACCGTCGAGCGTAAATTTGCCCTTGCCGATGCGGTTGCCGTACCGGCCGACGATGGCCCCGAAATAGGGGGTCTCTTTAATGTAGTCCTGGAGGTTGTCGTAGCCCAGGACGATGTCACCCAGTTGCCCCTTCTTGTCGGGGACTTCGAGGGACGTGACAATGGCGCCGTAGGTCATGACCTGCGCCTTGAGTCCGTGGGCGTTGGTGAGGGTATAGAGGCGGACCTGCTCGCCCTCGGGGGTCTTGCCGAAGTTCTTAACGTCAATATCCGTCGGCGTCTTGTCGGCCTTTGCGCTCGCCAGGGGGTTCATGCTCCCGCACGAACACAGCAGCGTGCTCGCCAACACAAAGACCACCGCCCAAACGACCCATCGTGAATTCATCCTGACCATCTTTTGCCCCGCCTTTCTTCATTGTTACAGAGCTGCTGAGGAAGCTCCGGCCCTTGCGGCGGCTGGCCCCGAACCCACGCGGTATCGTGCTCCGATGTGCCGGAGGGGAAAAGACCACCGCCTGCGAGCGGTACGCCCGCTTCGCACAGGCCGGAATAACACACCCGCCGGGCTGAATCCGGCAAAGGTTCTAATTATCCGCTCTACCACGCGAACGCAAAGGTTATTTTGCGTTTTCTTTTCACCACTTCACGAAAAACGCACCGTCCCCGCGCGTCACACGCGGCGCGGAGTGTTTTGCCTGCGACAGACAAAAACCTGTTCCGTGCAAGAAGCAACGCGAGGTTCTCCCCGACCGCGCGGGTCCCGGACGATCTTCGCAAACCGGTGAAAAACGCACTTCGGCATTGCGCAAAGCGGTACGAGACTTGAAAATCGGCAAAATGTAAAAGTGTGGGTTTCCGTTTGGTATCGGCTGCGAAGACTTTGCGGGCTCGGCGCGACGGATGGACCCGAGCGAGCCGACGGAATATCTGCTTTGCGAACGGTCACCTCGAATGACGGCGGTTCAGCGAAATGGAAGTCCGCCAGAACCCTCCGTACCACTGGGGGTAACGTAAATCGACAGAGACAGCCTGGAGGTCGGGGCCGAGATACAGTTTTGCCCTAACGGACCGAATCTGGTATAGTGGCGTAAGCCAGAGGCGACCGCCCTGGCACAATAACGAGAGGAGCGGCTCAGGAGCAGGGCCCATGACCGAAATCAGGAGCACATGCGGACAGACGCGTGTTGCGGCGACGAACCTTTATTATCGGTCGTCACAGGCCGTACTACGCGAGAAACGCCCCCAAGAATCGTGTAACGTCGCATCATTGCCGATGCAATCGATATGGCCCCGCTGGAGGCCAAATCCCGGTAGCCTTTAGACCACACGTAAAGGAGGATTACGATGGGCAAGAGTACGACTTTTTTGACTGTTCTTGTGCTTCTGTCAAGCCTGACCGCCAGCGTCTCAGGCGGCCTGGTGGGACACTGGGCGCTGGATGAAGGAAGCGGCAGCATCGCCGCCGACTCGTCGGGCCACGGCAACCAGGGAACGCTCCAGGGCGATCCGCAATGGATCGACGGATTCATCGGCGGCGCGTTGAGCTTCAACGGAACCACCGACTACGTCGATTGCGGCAGCGGTGCGAGTCTCAACATCACCGAGAAGATCACCATGGCCGTCTGGGTGAAAATCGATCAGTTTCAGGATTGGGACGGCATCATCACGAAAGGAATCAACCAGGCCCCCTATGCGATGCAAATGTGGGGAGATGGAAGCCTTCGATTCGCAGCCAACTGGGACGCGCCCACGGGAGCCGTTGGCGGGGGAACCTGGAATTCGAACACGAAGATGACCGCCGGAGAGTGGGTTCACGCCGTCACTACCTATGACGGATCGACCATCCGGTTCTACCTCAACGGGCAGAAAGACTCGCTGGAGGTGGCGCAGAACCTGACCTTTGGCACGGTCAACGAATCTCTGACTCTGGGCTGCGACTTTCCGGGCGGCGATGAGTATTTCAACGGCGCCATGGACGACGTACGCATTTACGATCGCGCATTGACGGACGAACAGGCACAAGAACTGTATGACGGCACGCCTCCGGCGTTCGTAAAAGCCGAGGATCCCGGCCCTGTTGACGGCGCCACCGGTGTCGTCAGCCAATTGCTGCAATGGACGCCGGGGGAGACGGCCCAGTGGCACAACGTCTATTTCGGGACCACCGCGGAATTGACGGAGGCCGACCAGGTGGCGTCGCTCTCGCCGTCTCCGATGTACTGGCACATCCCCGGTCTGACCTCGGGCACGACGTACTACTGGCGAGTGGACGAGGTCGAGGCTGATGGTGTAACCGTCCACACGGGAGACCTCTGGAGTTTCAGCGTCCCCGCTACGTCAGCCTGGAATCCTGTGCCTGCCGACGGCGCCCAGTTTGAGCAAGTCGATCTGGTTCTGAGCTGGACAGCGGGCAGCGGCGCCTACAGGCACGACGTCTACTTCGGCACCAATCAAGATGAGGTGTCCAATGGCGACGAAGCGGCCTTCCAGGCCAAGCAGGTCGAGACGACGTTCGATCCGGGTCCCCTGGAACGGGGCACCCTGTACTACTGGCGCGTGGACGAAATCGAATCGGACGACACGACGGTCCATACCGGCGAGGTTTGGAGTTTTCGAACCATCCCGACGATGGCGATCTCTGATCCGAATCTCGTGGGCTGGTGGAAGATGAACGAAGGTCCCAGCTCCAACGCCGTTGACTGGTCCGGCTCCGACAATCACGGCGTGCTGTCCGGCGATCCGCAGTGGACGCAAGGATACCACGGCGGCGCCCTGGATTTCGACGGATCCGATGATTACGTAACGGCAGGCAACAATCGCATTCCCACCGGGCCCGCCAGTTTCACGATCACCGCCTGGATCTTCCCCCGCGCCCATCAGGACGACATCATCACCTGGTGGGGACGCTCGGGAACGGCGGATAACGCCAACGGATTCAGGCTCATGTCCGGCGGCCAGATCCGACATTATTTCTGGGGCAACGATTACGATATTGTCACCGGAGACCTGGCCGGACAGTGGAGCCACCTGGCACTGGTCCACGAGGGGACAGGCAACCGGAAGTTCTACCTCAACGGCATTGAGATACAAGGCACGTACGCGGGAACGCAGCAGGCGCCCGACGTCCAGCAGACCGACGTGTACATCGGGGCCAGAGCGCCCGACAATACGGAATACTTCCACGGCCTGATCGATGACGTTCGCATCTACGACCGGGCGCTGGAAGCACCGGAGATTGCAGAGACGATGCGCGGGGACCCGACCCTGGCCTGGAACCCCGTGCCCGCGGACCAGTCAACAACGGATGTCGAACAGGCGGCGATGCTGACCTGGTCACCCGGAGATAAAGCCGCCCAACACGACGTTTACTTCGGAATGGACCAAGACGCGGTCAAGGCCGCCGACGCCTCCGACGCTACCGGCATCTATCGCGGCCGTCTGGTGAGCGCCGCTTATACCGTCCCCGAAGCCATCGAGTGGGGACAGACCTACTTCTGGCGCGTCGATGAATACAATACCGACGCCACCCTCAGCGTGGGCCGGGTCTGGAGTTTCACCGTCGCCGAGTACCTCATCATCGACGACTTCGAGAGCTACACCAACGACGTCGGGCAGCGCGTTTTCCAGACCTGGGTCGACGGTCTGGGCTTCACCGAGCCGGCGCCGGGCAACCCGGGCAACAGCACCGGCGCACTGGTCGGGCACGACATCTGGAGCGTGGAAAGCCCGTATTACGGAGACACCATCGCCGAGACCGACAACCCCCACGGCGGCGCCCAGGCCATGCCGCTGTACTACAACAACTCCGCGACGCCTTACTATTCCGAGACCGAGCGGACCTGGCCGACCCCACAGGACTTGACGCGAAAAGGCGTCGAAAACTTGACGCTTTTCTTCCGGGGCCACCCGGCCCGGTTCCTCGAAACCGGCCCCGACAGTTTCACCGTCAGCGCCTGGGGCAACGACATCTGGAACCTCGAGGATCAGTTCCGCTTCGTCTACAAGCAGCTCAACGGCGACGGCTCCATCCTCGTCCGGGTCGACAGCCTTGTTTACAGCGATTACTGGGCCAAGGCCGGTGTGATGATCCGCGAATCGCTGGAGCCCGGCTCGCGACACGCCTCGGTCATCATGACGCCGAGCAACATCGTCCAGCTCGTCCGTCGCAAAACCACCTTGAACGAAAGCATTTCTGACGGCGAAGGCAACATTGACTTTCCGCACTGGGTCAAGCTGACCCGCACGGGCGACACGTTCAAGGCCGAGCATTCCGTCGACGGCACCACCTGGGTGAGCATCGGGCCGGACCCGGCGCTCTCGTCCGACGACGTCGCCATGTTTTCCAGCGTCTACATCGGTCTGTGCGTCACGAGCCACAACGTGGGCGTGCCCACGGTAGCCGAGTTCTCCGGCGTGCAAACGACGGGCGCCGTCGGGCAATGGGAGGTGGCCGAGATCGGCGCCGATCATCCTGCCAACGACATCGATGATCTCTACGTGGCGGTGGAGGACAGCGGCGGTCGCGTCGCCGTCATAACGCACCCCGACCCGGCAGCCGTCGTGACCACCGACTGGACCCGGTGGGATATCCCCGTCGCCGACGTCACCGCCGCCGGGGCAAACCCCGCTGCGGTAAAGAAGATGTACATCGGCGTGGGCAGTCGCACCGCCCCGGCGATGAACGGCAGCGGCGTGGTCTTCATCGACGACATCTGGCTGACCAGGCCGGAACCGGATCCCAATGACACCGGCGATTAAACGCAACGGTGCGTTTCGTCGTCCTTCTCGAATTCTGAAATGGACTGTACCGGGTGGCTCCGACATGCTTGCCGGAGTCGCCCGAACCGCATCGAGTAGGGTGGGGCTTGCTCCATCTTAATCATGCTTACACTAAGAGGGGATTGGCGCGTGGCCAAACCACCAGATCTTCGGTCGAACACTTGAGGAAGGAGAACAGCGATGTGTAAAAGGGCGGTCTTTCCAACATTTCTGGTCCTGGCCTTTGGCGTAGCGGCGGCAATGGGCGCGGCGCCACTACAACAAGACCCGGGCCCGGACGGCATCGTTTCCGTCGAAGCAGAGAACTGCGACGAGGCGGTCGAGATGGGTTCCAACACATGGGAGCTCGTCACCACGGCCGAGGGCTTCACGGGAACGTTCAGCGGCATCGGAGCCATGCAAACCTTGCCGCACGTGCCGTTGGGCGGCAATTCCTACAGCTCGAACTATGCGGACCGAAGCCCGAGGCTGGATTTCGTGGTCAACTTCGAGAAGACCGGGCCGCACTACGTCTGGGTTCTTGCCTACGGCCCGGACGGCAATTCCGACTCCTGCCACGTCGGTCTCGATGGCGAGGAAATTGCCACCTCCGAAACGATGAGCGGCTGGAACGGCGGTCATCAATGGTCCGGCACCCAAATGAGCGGCCCCGCGTCCTTCTTTGAGATCGCCGACGCCGGCGTCCACACGGTGAATATCTGGATGCGCGAGGACGGCCTGGCCATCGACAAGCTCGTGCTCACCACGAACCCGGACTTCTCACTCTCCGACGCCGAACCGGGCCCGACCGAAAGCGGACGCGGGCCGCGCGTGGCTGCCACGGGCGCCAATCCTTCCGACGGCGCCACGGACGTTCCGCGCGACGTAGTTCTGAGCTGGACGCCGGGCGTTTCCACGGTGGCGCGCGACGTGTACTTCGGCACGGTCTTCGACGACGTCAACGACGCCGGCAGAACCAATCCACTGGACGTGCTGCAGGCCGAGGGCCAGACCGCTATCACGTACACTCCGGCCGCTCGTCTCGAATTCGAGCAGACCTACTACTGGCGCATCGACGAGGTCAACACACCGCCGGACTCGGAGATCTTCCCCGGCGACGTCTGGAGCTTCACGACCGAGCCTTTCGTCTACGCCGTCGAGAACATCTCCGCCACCGCTTCCAGCTCCACCGCGAACGCGGGGCCCGAGAACACCATCAACGGTTCGGGCCTCGACGTCGACGATCTGCATTCGACCTCGGAAACGGACATGTGGCTCAGCGAGAGCGATCCCAACGGCGCGTGGATCCAGTATGAATTCGACCGGGTCTACAAGCTGTACGAGATGTGGGCCTGGAACTACAACCACACGTTCGAGCCCGTTCTCGGCTACGGTCTCAGGGACGTGGCCGTCGCGGTATCCGCCGACGGCGTGGACTGGACGGTACTGACCGAACGAGAATTCGCCCGCGGCGCGGCGCTGCCCAGCTACGCGCACAACACCATCGTGGATCTACAGGGCGTGGCAGCCAAATACGTCAGGCTCACCGCCGGCACGAACTGGAGCGCCGTGGGGCAGGTGCAATTCGGCCTGAGCGAAGTGCGGTTCTTCTACGTTCCGGCGCATGCCCGAGAGCCGCAGCCGGCGGCCGGACAGGCCGACGTCGGCGTGGACACCGTGCTCGCCTGGCGACCGGGACGCGAAGCCGGCTCGCACGAAGTCTATCTCAGCACCTCCTGGGAGGACGTCGTCGCCGGTACGGCCCTGGCCGATATCGTCACCGAGAGCAACTACGAGCCGGTCAACCTGCGGTACGGACAGGCCTACTACTGGAAGGTCAACGAAGTCAACGAGGTCGAGACGCCGAGCGTTTGGGGTGGCGACATCTGGAGCTTCACCACGGCCGAATACCGCGTTGTAGACGATTTCGAGACCTACACCAACGAGGTCGGCAACCGGGTCTTCCAGACCTGGATCGACGGCTGGGGCTTCACCGAGCCGGCACCGGGCAACCCGGGCAACGGCACCGGAGCCACCGTCGGACACGACATCTGGACCGGCGACAGCCCCCACTTCGAGGGCGACATCATCGAAACCGAAATCGCACAGAGCGGCAAACAGTCCATGCCGCTGTACTACAACAACGCCGAGGCCCCGTACTACTCCGAGACCGAGCGCACCTGGGATACCGCGCAGGACTGGAGCGCCAACGGCATCGACACGCTCGGCGTTCACTTCCGCGGTGGGGCCGCCGGCTTCATCGAGACCTCCCCGGGCAATATCACGATGGGCGCCGCCGGCGCCGACGTCTGGGACATGTCCGACGAGTTCACCTTCGCCTACAAACCGCTGAACGGCAACGGCTCGATAACGGTTCGCGTGGACAGCCTCGGGAACACCGACCCCTGGGCCAAGGCCGGTGTGATGATCCGCGACAGTCTCAACGTCGACGCCAAGAACGCCATGGCCTACGTCACAGCCTCCGGGCGCGTCGGCTGGCAATACCGCCAGCTCACCGCCGGCGGCTCCAGCAGCACGCGCAGTGACGAAGGCGTTATCACACTTCCGTACTGGGTCCGCCTGACCCGCACGGGTGACACCATCACCGCCGAGCACTCCGCCGACGGAACCACCTGGGAACCCGTGATCGAAACGGCCAACCCGGACGAGCCGTCGTCGCTGGAAATTCCGATGCATTCCAGCATCTTCATCGGTCTGGCGTTGACCAGCCACAGCAGCGGAGTCACCACCACCGCCGACTTCGCTGAGGCGTCCACCAGTGGCGGCGCCACGGGCGCGTGGGAATTCGTCGAAATCGGCGTGGACCATATGCTCAACGACCCCGACACCCTGTACGTGGCCCTGCAGGACACGGCCGGCCGGACCGGCGTCGTGACCTATCCCGACGGAACTCTCCTCGGCGATTGGACCGCGTGGGAAATCCCGCTGACCGAATTCAGCGACCAGGGAGTCAACGTCGCCGGCATCAAAAAGATGATGATCGGAGCGGGCGACCGCGACAATCCGACGGCGGCAGGTACGGGAATGGTCCTGATCGACAACATCGGCATCGGCCATCCGGGCCTCGTCGACCCGGGCAACAGCGGCCTGGTCGCCTCCTACGCTCTGGAGAACAACACCGAGGACACCTCCGGCAACGAGATGCACGGAACCGCCGTCGGCGAACCGCTTTATGTGGACGGGCCCGCCGGCTACGGCATCGCCCTGGAGTTCGACGGCACCGGCAGCCAGTACGTGTCCCTCGGAACGTTTGACCCGTCGGCCGACACGGGATTGCTCTCAGTCTCGCTGTGGGCCCGCTGGAACGGGCTGACCGGACTATACCAGGGCCTGATCGCCAAGCGCGACGGCTGGGCCGCCGACAACATGATGTGGCACATCGAAGCCCATCGTGACACCGGCGACGTCCGCGTCGGACGGCAGGGAGGCGGAACGATCCAGGCCGCAGCGCCGGCCGAAGGCGAATGGGAGCACTGGGCCTTCACCTTCGACGGCGAGGAGGTCGCCTTGTACCGCGGCGCCGAAGAGGTCGCCAGCGGAGACTTCTCGTTCGGGACCGACACCGAGGCCGGCGTGCAGTTCGGCGTCGTGTCGATCAATGACGATGGCACCGGCGGCAACCCGTACAACGGGGCGCTCGACGAGATCGCCATCTTCAACCGGCCGCTGTCGGTCTACGAGGTTCGTTACCTCGCCGGCCAGAGATAAGCGTAACGTGAAGCGTTGTTCGTGAAGCGTGAAGCGGCTGTTCTCACGAGATACGCTTGACGCTTCACGCGTTTTGGCTTTTGCGGCGGGGCTTGTGCCGGAAGGTACCGGTACAAGCCCCGCTTCCGTGATAAGAAGGCCTGTCGCCGTCTTGCGACCGGCCGATGGAAACACGTATTATTTGAAGAAGAAATATTTATAGTATGTCCATGGAAAGAACCTCTCGATCGCACACCGCGACACTCCGCATGCCGGCGGGCATCCTCCTGCTAATCCTGGCCGTGACCTGCGTCACGGCGACGAGCGGGCGGGCCCAGACCGGCGCGGCCGTCATCATCAATGAGATCCACTGCAACCCGGATGTGGAATCCGAGTTGGTCGAGTTCATCGAGCTTCACAACACCGGAGCCGACGACGCCGACCTGTCCGACTGGTATTTCGACGACGGCATTTCCTATGTCTTCGGCCCCGGTTCGCGACTGCCAGCCGGCGGCTACCTCGTCGTCGCCGAGAATCCGCAGCAAGTGCACGCCAAGTGGGGCGACGGACGATTTGCGCTCGACCCGCCCCTCATCCTCGGTCCGTATGCAGGACGCCTGAGCAACGAGGGCGAGAACATCGTTTTATGTGACGCCGCCGGCCGGGTGGTCGACGAGGTGGACTACCGGATCGGCTTCCCCTGGCCGACTGTGGGCGATCCAATCCGCGCCGACCGCGCAGGCACCGGCGCGTCCCTGCAACTCGTCAATCCGCAGAGCGACAACGCCCGGGCGGGAAGCTGGCGATCCGCTCCCCCCACGCCGGCGGCGGAGAACCGAACCGTGTACGCCGACAACTTGCCTCCGGACCTGAACCGGGTCAGTCACGCGCCGCAACGACCGCGCTCGGGCGAGCCCGTCACGATCTCCATCGAAGCGACCGATCCCGACGGCGTCGCGAGCGTGAGCCTGGAATACCAGGTGGTCGCTGCGGGCCAGTATGTTCCCTCGCACCTGCCTGTGCCCATCAGCACGCTGCAGGCGGACCCCAACACCGAACACCCCGTGAACCCAGAGTATGCCACCCTGGGGAACTGGACTGCGGTGGCCATGCTCGATGACGGCGCCGCAGACGGCGTGTATACCGCCGTCATACCGCCGCAGGCCAACCGAACGCTGGTGCGATACCGCATCACCGCCACCGACGCCCTCGGCGCCGAAGTTGCGGCCCCCTACCCGGACGATGCGGCGCAGAATTTCGCCTGTTACGTCTACGACGGCGTCCCGGACTACGAGGGCTTCCCCGCCGAGACGCTCCAGAGGCAGCCGGTCTACCACCTGCTGACGCGCGCCCAGGACATGCAGCAAACGCTGGGCTACAAGTCCTCCGACCAGATCGCCCAATTCCTCGGCGGAAAGTCCAACCCGGCGCGGTTCGTCTACAACTGGTATGGGACCCTGGTCTACGACGGGATCGTCTACGACAACATCCGCTATCGCCTGCGCGGGGGCAACGGGCGGTACCTCGGCGGCAACAGCAAACGCAGCATGCGCTTTCGCCTCAATCGCGGGCACTACTTCCAGGCCCGTGACATGGAGGGCGAGCTTTATCCGGCGAAGTGGCGGACGCTCACGATCGCCAAGGGCTTCGACAACCGCCGCACGCTCACCTTCTCGCTGAACGAGCACGTCAACTTCTGGCTGTTCAACAAGCTGGGCGTGCCCGCCCCCCTTTCGCACTACTTCCACTTTCGCGTCGTGGACGGCGCCGCCGAAGCGCCCGATCCCTGGCGCGGCGACTTCTGGGGACTCTGGTTCGCCCAGGAAACCTACGACGTTCGCTTTCTCGAAACGCACGGCCTGCAAAAAGGCAACCTCTACAAGCTCGTCAACTCCACGAGGGACGCCAAGGAACAGCAGCGCTACCAGGCATCCTATGCAGTAACGAATGGCTCCGACCACGACAATATCGAGAACCGCCTCACCGGTCACAGCACGACCGATTTTATTCGCAATCACGTGCGTCTCGACAAATGGTACGCCTACCACAGCCTGTGCCAGGCCATTCGAAACTACGACTTCTGGCCCAGCGCCAACAAGAACGCTACCTGGTATTTCGAGCCGGTCTACACGCCCGAGAACGGCTACCTCGGGGCGATGTGGACGCTGCCCTGGGATACCGACGCTTCGTGGGGGCCCACCTGGAACAACGGACACGACGTCGTCTACAACAGCATCTTTCCCGCCGGGGGCGGGGGCTCCGACGGCGCGTCGCACCCCGAGCTGCAGCCGGATTATTACAACGCCGTGCGTGAGATTCGCGACCTGCTCTGGCAGCGCGATCAGATCGAGCCGCTATTGGAGGAATTCGCCGCCCCGATCGCCGACCTGGCCGCGGCCGATCTCAAACGATGGCTCAACGCCCCTTCCGACGCGGGCAACTACAACGGGATCAGCGGCGCCGGCAAGAACGGTCTGGCCGCATTGGTCGAGGACATGAAGCGCTTCGCGTTCACCGGTGGCAGTTGGCCGGGCGGAAGCGTCGGCGCCGGCGGCCGCGCGGCCTTCCTCGATTCCCTGGCCGACAACACCGACGGTCATCTGCTCCCGACCAAGCCCTCCATCGTCTATGCCGGCGAGCCGGGATTTCCAACGAACGCGCTGCGCTTCGGGGTCTCGCCCTTTGCCGATCCGCAGGGAGCCGGAACGTTCGCAGGCCTGCGGTGGCGCATCGCCGAGGTCTCGCCCGACGCGGCGGTAACGCCCGAGCCGACGGGGACGACCCTCGTGCCGGCCGGCGCGCAGTGGCGCTACTTCAAGGGCGTAGCGCCCCCCTCGCCCCGGGCCGGGATGTGGCACGAGCCCGCCTTCGACGACGGCGCCTGGCAATCGGGCCAAACACCCATCGGCTACGGCGAGGGGTTCCTGGAGACGACGCTAAGCGACATGCGCGGCGCCTACACCAGCGTCTATCTGCGCAAATCCTTCAAAGTGACGAATCCCGAAGCGTTCGACACGATGGCGTTGGAGGTGCTGTACGACGACGCCGTCGTCGTGTGGATCAACGACAAACCGGCGGTGTACGACAACGTCTCGTCGCCCGACCCGTCGTTCGACAGTCGGGCTGAAGATGCGATCGAGAACACGTCCTTCGTCGGCTTCACGCTGCCCGACCCGACCGAGTATCTCGTGCGGGGCACCAACGTCATCGCCGTCCACGTCCTCAACGCTTCGCTCAACGGCAGCTCCGACTGTTTCTTCGATCTGCGACTCACCGGTCGAACCGAGCCTGAGGGGACACCGGGTCAGGCCGCGCAACGAAAGGGCAACTACGAGATCGAAGCCGCCTGGCAAAGTCCCGAGATACCGGAGTATCACAGCGAGGCGGTCATCCCCGCCAGCGCCGTCAAGCCCGGACGTACGTATCGGGTGCGCTGCCGGATGAAGGACAACACCGGGCGCTGGAGTCACTGGTCCGATCCCGTGCAATTCGAGACCGCCGCACCGCTGTCGGTCGGCATCCTGTCCGATCTGCGCGTCACCGAGGTCATGTACAATCCCGCGCCGGCGGCCGAGCTGAATGTGGACAACGACGAGTTCGAGTTCATCGAGCTAAAGAACATCGGCGACGAAACGCTCGATTTGACGCACGTCTCTTTCACCAACGGCGTGACATTTGACTTCGCCGGCGGCAACGTGACCGCTCTGACTCCGGGCGAGTTCGTCCTGGTCGTCAGGAACGCGCAGGCGTTTGTGTCACGATACGGAGCAGCTCTCTCCGACCGAATCGCCGGTCAGTACAACGGCAAGCTGGCCAACGAAGGGGAGACCGTCAAGCTGATCGACTTCTGGAACGGGACGGTGGCCGAATTTGAATATGGCGACGGTCGCCGCTGGCCTGCGACCGCCGACGGCGGCGGCCATTCGCTCGTCCCGCGAGACGCGGCCATCCTCACCGAGCCGGAAGGATCGTTGCATTACGGCGGCAACTGGCGTGCCAGCGGCTACATCCACGGCTCGCCCGGGCGGGACGATCCGCAGCCGGAAGCAACGGTGGTCCTCAACGAGATCGCCGCCGCCACGACCGACGACGCCGGCGAATCGAACGACTGGATCGAGCTTTACAACACCGCGAGTTCGCCGGCGATGCTGCACGACTGGTACCTCAGCGACGATCTCGACGAGCCGGACAAATGGGCGATACCACCGACCACCATCCCGGGCCGCGACTGGTTGAGTTTTGACGAAGCGGGTGACTTTCACGTATCACACGCCGACGGCTTCGGATTGAGCAGGACCGGAGAGCAAGTGTTCTTGTCGCACCTGCCCGGGACCGGGGAGAATCGGATTGTGGACAGCGTACGATTCAAGGCACAAGAGCCCGGCATCTCGTGGGGGCGATACCCCGACGGGGGCGCGTACTGGCTCGACATGCCGGCGACGCGCGACGCGGCCAACGCCGAAGGGCTTTGGGATGTGGTGATCGACGAAATCATGTACCACCCCGCCGAGCCCAACGAGGAGTACGTTGAGCTGTACAATCCCACCTCCGCAGAAATCCCACTGGAAACGCCGAACGGCCCGTGGCGTCTTGACGGCGGTGTGGATTACGCGTTCGACGCCGGAACGTCGCTGCCGGCCGGCGGGCGCCTGATCGTCGTCGGGTTCGACCCGCACACCGAGCCGTCGCGGCTTGCGGCGTTCGTCGCGGCCTACGGAACGGGCCCGCTGACACCGGGAGTCGACGTCGCGGGACCCTTCTCGGGAAGCCTGTCCAACAGCAGCGAACGTATCGCCCTGGAGAAGCCGCTGGCTTCAGGCGGGCTCGACGAGCCAGTCGCGTGGGCGATCGTCGACGAGGTCGGCTACGGTGACACAACGCCCTGGCCGGCGGACGCCGACGGCGCCGGCGCGGCGCTGCAACGAATCGACGCCACCGGAGCCCACAGCGGCAACGACCCCGCCAACTGGCAGGCCGCCCCGCCCACACCCGGCCATTGATCGCGAACAAAAATGAGCATAAGCCACACCCCGTGGAGATGAGTCGATGACGAAAACGCTGCTGACGGGATTGATCGTTGCCGCCTGGGTTTGCGGACAGGCGACAGAAGCGCCGGCGCGAGCGTGGAAGCGCGAGGACATTCGTATCCGCGACCCGTTCGTCCTGGCCGACGAAGCGACACAGACGTACTACATGTACGCGCAGATGGGCAACCGCCCCGATCGCGGCGACTCGCACAAAGGCGTTGAGGTCTACACGAGCAAGGACCTGGAGCTATGGAAAGGCCCCGACCCCGCGTTCATCATACCCAAAGGTTTCTGGGCCGACCGCATGGTCTGGGCGCCGGAGGTCCACCGCTACCAGGACAAGTTCTATCTGTTCGTGACGTTCACCGCCCGCGAGACGCTCGGCGTCAATCCGCAGGGGCGGACGCTGGACAAGCGGGGCACGCAGATTCTCGTGGCCGACTCGCCGAAAGGCCCCTTCCGCCCGTTTCGCAACGCCGCCCACACGCCGCCCGACTGGATGGCCCTGGACGGCACCCTCTGGGTCGAGGAGGGCACACCCTGGATGGTCTTCTGCCATGAATGGGTCCAGATCACCGACGGGACGATGGAGCTGGTTCGCCTCACGGACGATCTGTCCGGCACGGTCGGTGATCCCGTCACGTTGTTTCGCGCGACCGATGCCCCGTGGGTCAAGAGTCTCAAGGAGATCGGAGGGCAGCATCACGGCTACGTCACCGACGGCCCGTTCCTCTACCGCACAAAAACGGGCCGGCTGCTGATGATCTGGTCGAGCTTCGGGACACAGCGGTACGCCGTTGGTCTGGCGCATTCGGTCTCAGGCAAGATCGCCGGCCCGTGGAAGCAGATCGAAACGCCGCTGTTTGCCGCCAACGGCGGGCACGGCATGATCTTCAAGACCTTCGACGGCCGCCTCATGCTCGTCCTGCACCAACCCAACTCCGGCGCCAAAGAACGAGCCCACTTCTTCGAACTCCAGGACACCGGAGACGCGCTCGCGGTGAAACTCTGACGCCTCCGACCGCGCGGCGAGGCCGTGCTACCGTAACACGTAGTCTTTCCTGTCGCTGCTGGGCCTGGTTTCCCGCTTCATGGTGCGACAGCCAAAGAGGCCGCCGGCCCAGTGGTCGGGATGGGCCTGGAGCCGGACGGTCACTTTCTCCCTGCCGCGCGTCAGCTCGACGGGGATCGGGTACGTGACATCGAAAAACTCGCCCGGTCGATTGTCGTTGAGCGACTGCGTCGCGATCCGGGTGCCATCGATCAGAATATCGAACGTCCGCCGGCGGCGATCGCTGCCCCAATACGAGCACAGCAGATCCACCGGCTCGTCGGGCAGGACCTTCATGTCGAAGGAGAACCAGCCGCCATCGGTGGCGTGGCGGTACTTGCGTCCGTTGAACTCTCCGACGCTGGTGTGCTCGCCCGTGACGTTGTGGTCGCGTTCGGGCTGCATCTCCCCGATGCGCAGGACGTCGATCGTGCGGGCCTTCAGCTCACGTTGTCTCTTGAGCTCGGCACGATAGCGGGCCTGCCGTCGGGCCCACTGCTCGGCCGTAAAGAAGTCCCAGTAGACGCCGTAACGCCGGTGGTGCATCTCGTAGAACGGGATGAGCTTCACGTCATCGGGCCGACCGACGCCAGCGGTGCGGAAGGCCAGTCCCGGCGCGCCGGGATCCGCCGCGCGGCGGAGCCACTGACGGGGCGGACGGTCCTCCGTAACCAGAACGGGAACTCGCGGGCCGCCTGAAACGTCCGTCGTCGCCGCCGTCAGCTCCACGGGTCCGAGGTCGCCGGCCAACAGAATGGGGCCGTAGAAGATCGCGGCGCGCCGGGGGTTGTCGGGCATCGCTTCCAGGCGCAGGCTCATGGGAATCTCGATCTCCAGCTTGTCCCCGTCTCGCCAGACACGATCCGGCCCGGCGTAGCTGCCCGGGACGCCGGAGAAAGCGACCGGCTTGCCGTTGATCTTCATGTGAACGGGTGCGGCCGCCCAACCGGGACAACGAACCTTCACCGCTAACTCCACCGGGCCAGCGCAGGTGAACGTCAGAGTTACCTTGTCGTCGGCCGGGAAGCTAGTTTCCTGCCGGACCTTGAGCCCCTTCTTTCGCCAGTGCAACTGCGACGGGATGAAGAGGTTCACGTAAAGACTGTCGTCGTGGAAGTAGATGCTGTCGCCGTACTTGGCGTGGTTTTCCATGCCGGTCCCGTGACAGCAGGTGAAGTTGTTGAACGGATTCGAGTAGCGCTTGTACTCGCCCGACTTGAGCGGCACGAAGTAGCACATCATGGCGTCGTCCGGGTTCTGTGAGCCCAGGATGTGATTGTACAGCGCCCGCTCGTAGTAGTCGCCAAACTCGGCGGTTGCGTGCCAGGCAAGCAGGTGACGTGTGAGCTTGAGCATGTTGTAGGTGTTGCAACTCTCGGTCGTGTTGGAGGTGAGGCGGTCGTTGAGCGTGTCGGGCGGGCCGAAGTACTCGAAGTTCCCGTGTCCGCCGGTGACATAGGAATGATGGTGCACGACGCGGTCCCAGAAGAATTCGGCGATCTTGCCATCGGTCGGATCGGCCGTCACTTCGTAGCGCCGGGCCACGCCGATGATCTTGGGAATCTGCGTGTTGCCGTGCAAGCCGGGCAGGCAGTCTTCGCCCTCGGCCAGCGGATCAAGCACCGCCTTGTGATCGAACCGCCGGGACAGCGCCAGGTACTTCTGGTCGCCTGTGATCGCGTACAGCTCGGCCAGCGACTCGTTCATGCCGCCGTGCTCGCAAGCCAGCATCTTCTGGAACAGCGCCTCGCTGAGATTCGCAGTAAGATCGCACGCCCAGTCGCCCAGCCTGCGGGCCACGGCCAACGCCTTGTCGTTGTCGCAGTACCGGTACGCGTCGAAGAGCCCGGCGAAAAGCTTGTGCTCGGTGTACCAGGGCACCCAGATGCCGTTGAGATCGAAACCCTTGGAGCGAATGTCGCCGGCCCTGACCTCGGCGAAGACACGCTTGCCGTCCTGGACACCACCGACGTAGCCGTCGCCGTTGGCGTCCTGACAGACCTTCAACTCGTCCACGATGTAATCGACACGTTCGCGAAACCGCTCGTCTTCGGTGGAGGCGTACATCATCGCGCAGGCGGAGAGGTAATGGCCCAGCGAGTGGCCCGAGACTCCCGCGCGCTCCCAACCACCGTAGATCTCCCCCTTGGGCTCCAGCCCCGCATACAGCCGAAACCGGTGCAGCAATCGGTCCGGCTCCAGCGTCAGCAGGTAGTCGGCGTCGCGTTGCATCGCGTCCTTGAACGGGCCGTCGAGCAACCGCACGTCCTTCAGATCGAAGGCGTAGACCCGGATCGGCACCTTCGGCGCAACGGCCACTTTGGCATCGTCCGACCGCGGCACCACGGCCCGCACCACAGCGTCCGGCCCGGCAACCCATGCGACCGCGCATAAAGCAACCCAAACGCCGAACGCTCGCAGGCCGGAGCTTCGCGACATTTTCCCGAAATCTCTCATGGCATGCACTCCAATATCCTCGATCGCCTTTGGCACACATCCCGCGACCGCAGCGGATCGCGAGCCGGAAGAGGTCATTGTACCGCCCCGGCCGCTCGCCGCCACGACAAGATTGCGTCTTTCTTTCACCAATTTGCGACAAACAACACGAGCGCGCCATAGCTGATGCGTCTGCAAAAACACCCTGACAGGCGTGTGGCCGCGTCAAACACCAACCGGCAGTCGTCTTTCCAGAGGACACGGTGTTGACAAACGCGCCGACGCCCACTATCGTCGCGGCATGGATTCGGCAATGGACAACCCGGGCGATCGAGCGAAGGCCGGCGCACATGGGACGATCGGCGGAATTTTGGCCTCGGCTCTGAACATGGAAGACCAGATCAGCAGCGGCGCATACGAGGACTATCTCCAGCGCAGCAACTGGCCTGCGCAACTGGACGACGAGGTCTTCCATGAGATCAGAAAACGCCTGACCACGCTCATCGAGGACACGAAAAGGCATCGAGCGATCATTGAGGCTCTGGTCCGAGACTATGGACAAAGCAAATAGCCACGACAAAGAGAAGATCATCGAAGAGCTCGAGACGATGCGGTCGTTCGAGCTGTCGGCTCACGAACTCTACGGGCGCATCGCCGGCGATCCCGGCGTCGAGCAACAGAAGGTCAAAGACGCCTTCGCGAAACTGGCCGCAGATGAGCAACGTCATGCCGATCTCGTCGGGGAAATCATCAACATCGTCAACAATGCGCTGTGATCCGGGGCCGCTTCGACGTCTCTGCTTCCTGTGTCTCGTTCTCTTCGCCACCCGGCAAAAGTGCTTGGCGATCGGGAGCCCGTTCGCAAAAGCGCCCGCATATCCTGCCCGGCGCGATCCTGTCCTCTATCTCGCGGTGCAAGAGCCCAACGCGCCGCCTTTCGTCGCAGCATCGCGCGAACTGGCCTGTGACAAATCCAACCTCGTCATCATCACGCACGGCTGGTACGAACGGGAACCCTGGCCGGCATGGATGGCGCTGGCCATCCAGCAGCGAACCGACGGCGACAACTGGCAATGCGGCTGGTTCGACTGGCGCCGGCAGGCCCGCCAACTGCTGCCCTCGACCGCCGCGAAAATCGCCCGGGACAGCACCGGTCCCCTGCTGGGCCGAACAATCCTCCAGCTCTCGCGAAACTGGAAACACATTCACCTGATCGGCCATTCCGCCGGCTCCTGGGCCATCAACGAAGCGGCGCGGATGGTGGCGAACCAAACGCCGGCCCATCTGCACCTGACCTTCCTGGACGCCTACGTGCCGAACGGGTGGGATGAGAAAGAGCTCGGCCGCATCTCGGCCGATGCGAACGCCATGTGCTGGGTGGAACAGTACTACACCGGCGACGCAATCGGCCATCTGACGGAGAACCTGCTGCCTCACGCGCACAACGTGGACATCTCCGCCGTCAACCCGGGCTTTAGAGAACATAAATTCCCCTGGCACTGGTATCAGGGCACCATCGTCGGGAAGTTCGTGACGCGGCGGCGCTACGCCAGGGCGCAGGTGATAACCAGCGTCGGGGATATCAGGTATGGGTTCTTCCGGGCCCGGGAGGCCGCCGAGGACAACTGGACGCTGAGCGTCACGCTGCCGGCGGGCAAGTCACCCGTCGTCATCAGCGACCGTTAGGCCGGATCGTCGCGACGGCCCACGCGCCCAATCAGGTCAGAAGCTTGATAGCCGCCTCCGACCGGACGTGCGCCTGGGCCTGAGTCGCTTGATCGGCTTTGGCGGCGATTTGAGCGGCCACCCAGGCGATCAACTCTTCGAGCACGCCCGGCTTGAGGTCTTTGACCTCCATCCCGTGAGCGGGACCTTCCAGCAAGACCTTGAAATTCTCCAGGATCTTGCCGGCTGTGCTGATGAATCCCGAACTGGCCATCACCTGCCGTACGGCGCCTCTGGCCTTCGCCAGAGCGCCCTCCTCCGGAATAACGTCGGTATCCTTTGCGGTTCCTCTGGCCCCGAAACCCCGTTTGGGCCCCCGGCGTCCGAGAACCGCGCGGACCGTACCTTCCACATTCGTGGCACTTTCGATCCCATTCATCGTCCTTCCTCCGCAAGGTCGTCCCTTCGTTCGCTCCTGCTGAAGGAACTCCACACAGCGCCCCTACCATCCAAAGTATACGACAAGCCTGCCCCGACGCCAAACGCGTCGCAGAAGGAAAGCCGAAGGGCAGAGTCCTTGTAATTGCCCCGGCGGTCCCTATAATGAGGGCTTATTTTGATTCCATGGAGACCTTGATAATGGCAAAACTGGCAAAACTCGACGATATCGTGTCCCTTTGCAAGCGGCGCGGATTCATTTTTCAATCCAGCGAGATCTACGGCGGTCTGGCGAGCTGCTACGATTACGGCCCGCTGGGCGTGGAGCTCAAGAACAACGTCAAGAAGGCCTGGTGGAAGCACGTCGTCCAGATGCGCGACGACGTCGTGGGCCTGGATTGCAGTATCCTCATGCACCCGCTGGTCTGGAAGGCATCGGGCCACGCCGACAAGTTCGCCGACCTCATCTCCGAGTGCAAGAAGTGCAACACGCGCACCCGCGTGGATCACCTCAAGGACGACGACGGCGGGCAGGCCGAAGAGCACACCGAGCACGTCTCAATCGACGACGCCGAAGCCCAGCCGCACGACCTGAGCAACAAGGTCTGCCCCAACTGCGGCGCCGTCGGCCAGTTCACCGACCCGATGCCGTTTAAGCTCATGTTCGAGACGCAGATGGGCGCCAACGCCGAAGATTCGATGACCATGTTCCTGCGCCCCGAGACGGCCCAGGGCATCTTCGCCAACTTTCGCAACGTCCTCGACTCGACCCGCGTCAAGGTCCCGTTCGGCATCGCCCAGATCGGCAAGAGCTTTCGCAACGAAGTGACGACCAAGGCCTTTATCTTCCGCACCCGCGAGTTCGAGCAGGCGGAGATCGAATTCTTCTGCGAACCGGGCACCGACGATGAGTGGTACGAAAAGTGGAAGGCCGCCCGCTTCGCGTGGTACACCGACCACGGCATCAAGCCGGAGAACCTCCGCTTCCGCGATCACGACCCCGACGAGCTGGCCCACTACGCCAAAGCCTGCGTCGACGTCGAGTACAAGTTCCCCTTCGGCTCCGGCGACTGGCAGGAGCTCGAAGGCATCGCCAACCGCACCGACTACGACCTGCGCCAGCACCAGCGCGGCATGCGCAGCACGACGTCCTGGTTCGAGAACAACCGCGACCTGATGAAGGTCACGCTGCCCGCCGAATCCGAAGAGTATCACAAGGGCCCCCTGTCGTTCTTCGACGATCAGCAGAAGAAGCGCTTCATTCCGTACGTCATCGAGCCCAGCGCCGGGGTCGACCGCAGCGCCCTGGCGTTTCTCGTCGATGCCTACGACGAGGAGGAGGTCAAAGGCCAGACGCGCAACCTGCTGCGCTTCCACCCGAGCCTCGCTCCGACCAAGGTGGCGGTCTTTCCGCTGGTCAAGAAGGAAGGCATGCCCGATATCGCGCACAACATCGCCAACGACTTCAAGAAGTACTTCACCTGCTTCTACGACGAGAAGGGCGCCGTCGGCCGGCGTTACCGCCGCCAGGACGAGGCGGGAACCCCCTTCTGCATCACCGTCGACGGCCAGACCCTCGAAGACCAGACCGTCACCGTACGCGAGCGTGACTCCATGGAACAGGCCCGCATCGCCACCGACCAGCTCCGAACCTACCTCCGCGAAAAGCTGGACCTGTGACGACAACGTTGTAATAAGAGGAATCGAACGAGGATAAGGAGATGTGCGGGATGACGGTTGACGATGAGACCTTGCGGAGAATTGTCAGCGAGATCGTGCGGCTCGCGCATCCCGACCGCGTGATCCTTTTCGGCTCGGCCGCGAGCGGGAGCATGACCGCCGACAGCGACCTGGACCTGCTGGTCGTGGAGCCGGAGGTCTCCGACACGCGCCGCGAAAGTGTCCGGCTCCGGACCGCCCTGGCCGGCACGCCCTTCCCTCTCGACGTGATCGTCATGAGCCGGGAGCGCTTCGAGGAAACCAGAGACGTCGTCGGAGGCATCGCCTACCCCGCCCACAAGTACGGGAAGGTCCTATATGAAGCCGCCTAGAGGCCAACACGCCGGGCTTACGACAGCGGCCAGCCCCTAATATGCGGGCATCAATCACGGGAAAGTTCCAGCCAGCGATGTACACGTGCCAGGCATTGGGCAATCTCATCGCGGACTTGGTAAACCCAGAACCGCATAACATCCCACCCTAATTCCATCAGCCTCTGATTCCTGATTTGGTCACGACGGCACAGCTCACCATCCCAGTTGCGATGGTATCGCTCGCCATCGATCTCAATGTTGAGGCGCCGCTCGCCATGCAGCACGGCAAAGTCAAGAACGTATTTCTCAACAGGGTATTGCGGTATAGGCCTGATACCCTCGTGATAGAGAGCACGGTAGAAAACGTGTTCCCATTGAGATACTCGTTCCGGATGAGACACGGTGGGATAATCAGGGCCAAGGTCCGTGTCCGCAGCAACAGGTACGTTCCAGTCACGATCACGAACGCCCTCTATGTACGCAACGAACCGGGAGAGGTAGTCTACATCGCAATTCAGGGCGGCGGTTCTATCTCCAACCACAACCAGTGCCGCGCGAGCGCGTGTTATCGCCACGTTGAATAGGTTAGGGTACTCGCGAAGAAACCAGAGTGCGCCCCGTGGCGTGTCATCGCTAACAACCGGAGAGAAGAACATTACGTCACGTTCATCTCCCTGGAAACTATGGACGACATCGCACAGGAAATCTGCATCTACAAGTTTCGCAGATAGCTCATCGCGTTGCACGACCAGGTCCCGAATGCGATTGGCTTGTGCCCGAAACGGGCTGACCACGCCAATACTCCCACGGTATCCCTGGCTCAAGAGTCGCGAGATTTGCTCGACGACGGCCTGCGACTCTGCCTCGTTCACAGCGCCGCCCGTAACCGGGCGTACGGCTTTGCCGCGAACGTTGACCCAGCGAACAGCGGGTTCATCAGTGCCGGGGCAACGCAAACGATCGTAGTTGGTCGCAACCCTGAGACGCCCCTCGTAAAACGCTTCATTCGAGAATTCAATAATGTGCGCGTGGGAGCGATGATGGTCTCGCAGTTCCACGATGTCCTCGCCTCGACACACACTGCTCGCAACACCAAACAATGACCTGACCGAGTAGGCCCATCCCGGATAGTCGTCCAGCAAGCCATGCTTGCTCAAAAGCTGCTGATCTTGCTGCCTTGACAGCGCACTGATATGTCGAAGCTGCATAGGGTCGCCTATGACCACTACCCTCCGGGCCCGATACAAAAGCGGCAAGACGGACGCAATGTCGCATTGGCTGGCCTCATCTATGACTAATAGATCGAAAAAATTCGGCTCAAATGGTACTCGTCCACGGGCTGATAGAGAAGTAACGGCCCAGCACGGAAGAATCGAAGCAATCTGCGGAAACAGTTTGTAGTACCGACGAAAGACATCGCTGCCAAGACGTTGATTTTGGTCATTGGCGGAGACGATCATCTGCAGAAGCGAACTGTAGTCGCCGAGCAACTTGCGCTGCTGCGCGGTCATGCGTGATGGTTGTAGTCGCAGCCAAGTATTCCAGAGATTCTCTGAATTCGTGGCAAGGTCTTTCGTAAGCACCTTCCGCTGTCGGCTCAACTCTTCAAAGGACCGTACCTGGGTAAGAACCGACAACTTTTGAAAATAATCCTGTGCTCCCGCGAGTTCTGAGGCCCGATCAAGTAATTGACCACCGTACTGGACCCATTCGCTAACAGAGTCAATGTCAGCCTCGAGCTCTGGGACAGGCAACTGAATCTCCTCGGAATCCTCCCGAAAGACTCTCGCAACTTCGCCCAACCGAGCAAGGCGACGGTGGCGTAGAAAGGGCCAAACAAGCCGTGTCGCAAATCCCTGCTTTGACCTGTCTGCTTGATCGATGGCAACCTGCAGCGACTGCGCGATCTGATCCAGCCACCCGCGATCGATAGCTTTGACCTTACGAAAGGCCTCTTCGCCGAGATCGTGACGCAGTCGTTCGGCGCGTTGTTCCAACCGATCAACATCGTTGCGAAGGGCAACGAGATCTTCGAGTTCCGCATCGAGTACGTCAGACCGCTGTTTTAGTTCAACGTGGGCGGCTTCATACTCGCCGTAGTGTCTTTGATCATCGGTCGTCGATGTTGCCGCCAGCAGCGAAACGAGATACTGCGCAAGGCGGCTCTGATATTGATTGGTCCCAAGTCGCAGCAACGCTGGTCGAGGGCCAATCGCATTCACACGAGCTTCGACAACATCCACCGCCTTGTTGTTCTTGCTAGCGAACAACACGGTCTTGCCTTGCCAAGCCGCGTTCACAAGTATGGAGGTCACAACCTGTGACTTTCCTGTGCCGGGTGGACCTGTAATAACTGTGAGTGCATTTGAGAGCGCCTGCCGGACTGCTTGCCGCTGTTCACTGTTCAGAGGCAGCACTTCGAGCAATGGCCGTTGGTCCGCGGCTGGCGACTCGATGGTTTGCGTACTAAGCCATGCTCCCAGCGCCGTACTCTCGTGTGCTTTCTCTCCCACAGACTGCAGCATCGCAAGCTCGGATTCAAGGCCCTTCGTGTACGGCGAGCGCTCTGCACCGATAAGGATAGCGCGGTTGTAGATACCCTGCTGGTCCAGATCGGACAGTGGTGCCCCCGTGCTCAGGACATACGGATCGATTTCTTCTTGCCAGTCCCAGTCTGGCCGTATCTCGCGCAGGCGCGTCAGCAACTCGTCAAGGTCCGGCTGCTCATCGGCGGCATTGCCCAATCCAAGTTCCTCAGCCATTTGGATCGCCTCTCCCATTAGATTCGTATCGTCGGCGTTGGCGAGCGATCGTAGGGCTCGGAAGTTGATTTGTGGCAAGTCATCCGTGAGAATTGGCTTCCCGTACCGGCTGTCAGCATCTTGGAAGGAAAAAAGCAGAATCGGCTCAACCACGAACCCTTCCCATCCCTTGCGGGACCTAATCAGGTTCAGACGTACGGGATAGCCTAAGAACACTGTCTGCCTATTTCGGTCCCGACGAATGCGCCCTAATAGTCTTCGCCCAGGTTCCGATTCGAAGGGATCAACTGTGTCATTGTCAAGCATCGGAAGAGTACGTAATTCGACGTAGTTCGGTTTACCATACTTGGATGTTGCGAACTCGCTGACTCCTCCCAAATCGTCGCGGCTCAAGCAGTCAAGATAGTATCGACACAGGCGCGCAAGCGATGTGTTGAGTTGCCTCGCCGGCTGCTCTGTTGTCTGTACCGGCGCAGCCTCTTTCGGATACCATCGGTACCCCTTGTCCTGCTGGAGCTGGCCCTTGAGCCCCCCATATAGCGCTGAGTTGATCGTGCGTCGGTCTACGCCGAGTTGGGCAGCAATATCCTTGGCTTTTTGGCCCGGCTTGGCTCTAATCGTTTCGAGAATTTGGCGCTCCAAATCTCCCATCAATCTCCCTTCGCATCGCGATTTGCCTCCTGTCGTTGGCGACATCGCTTTTCCTTTCCCTGCCGAGATGAAACCCGTCGCTCAGAACATCCTCAACGGAGCACGAACGCGTGCCTACACGTAATATCGGTAGGGAAACACCGCGTGATAACGACAAGACTACCAAACACGCGAGAAACATACAAGAGGCAAAACTTCCAGACAGATGGAACTGAAAGCTCCCCGGATTATCGGGCAATGGCCGAACAGCAACCTGATTTCCATAACACGGAGGACGACTGGCTCATCTGGCCACGAGCACGAAAAGCGGAATTTTTGGAAGGCGAGACAAAAGCAATGTGGCGAGGCAATGGCGTACGCGGGGTTAGAATGCGAAGAGGCGTTGGAGGACGGAGATGACTTCTGATTGGGTTTTTGAATCGATGGTTCCGAGTTTCTTCACGAGGCGCGTCTTGTCGATCGTGCGGATTTGATCCAGGACGATCTGGCCAGCCTTGCGCTCGAACTTACAGGGAACTCGCGTGGGGTAGGGTTTGCCGGCGGTGGTCATCGGCGCGACGATCGCGGTGCGGATGTGGCGGTTCATCTCGTCGGGCGAGACAATCAGGCAAGGCCGAGTCTTTTTTATCTCGGAACCCCGGGTGGGATCGAGATCGATCAGGTACACATCGAACCGATGGACTACCACTGCCATTCGTCCTGGTCCCATGAATGCGAGAGGCCTTCGTCTGCAATCAAGAGAGCATCGTCGCCACTTTCGGCCATGCTCTCGAACGCCTGATCCCAGCCAGCCCGAGGGTTGGGCAACGGGCGAATGACAATCTGATTGTCCTGGACCTGCAGATCAACGTCATCGCCGACGCCGATCTGCTGCAACAGCGGCTTGGGGATACGAATTCCCTGCGAATTCCCGATTCTCACTACGCGTGCTCTCATAATCTTCCACCTCGTCAATGTACTAACAATGTAATTACATTTCGTGCCGTTGTCAAGGGAATGTCGACTTTTTCTTTGCGGAGCATCACAGTCCGGCCCCGCTATGAAGCCCCGTATACCGGCTGCCTATCGCCCTTCTGCAGGGGCCGGGGGGATTTGTTCGTGGGTGGTGCTGACGACGTGGTTTTGGGTGTCGGTGAGGTTGAGGTAGTAGACGGTGGTGGCTTGCGGGAGTGTGGCGGAGGCTTTGCGGGCTTGGGCGTCGAGGGCGGCAGGGATTGTCTGCCAGTTGCGCTCCTGCCATTTGCCGATGTCGGTGGTGTAGTTCAGCTCCGCCTTGACCACGGGCCTGCGGCTCTCGTATGTCACCCGGACGGTCGAGCCTTCTCGCGCGACGTCGGTGATTCGCGCCAGCGGTGCGGCCCCCTCAAGCATCGCGTCGGCCATGGCGTGGATCTCTTCGGGATTCTCGCCGGGCCCGCCGTGGGCGTGGGGCATGCGCACCCGCACGCACAAAGTCGGCGCCGACTGCGGCAGGCGATACGACTTCTGCAACGAGTCCATCGGATAGGCGAAATCGTTGGTGCCGGTGACCCACAGCATGGGCATGGGTGCGGCAGGCAGGTACTGCGACGGGTCCCACAGGTCGAGCCACCTGCGTGCCTTTGCCGCGCCCATCTTCTCGAACGTCCCCAGCCAGGCCGAGTTCTCGCCCAGGAACCCGCAGCCATAGACGGGGGCGGCGAACTTAAAGCGGCCATCGACGCCGGCTGCGATGCACGTCAGGTAGCCGCCCCACGAAATCCCGGTGACGCCGGTCCGCTCGGCGTCCACCTGCGGAAACGACCGGATCAGCGAGTGGGCCAGGATGACGTCGGCCACGGCGTGGTAGGTCCACTGATCCTCGACCGGCCAATCGATCTGGTCGAAGCCGCCCCAGCCGCCCGGCCCGCCGCGCTCGTGACGCGGGTGGTTCTGGTAGCCGCCGCCGCTGATGCAGCCGCACGTGTCCATGGCGATGGCCGCATAGCCACGACCCACCCAAAGCCTCACCCACGGAACGAACGCCGAACCCCCGCCGCCATGCACCAAAACCATCGCCGGCACCCGCTCGCGTGCCGCGACCTCCGGCAACCCGTAATACGCAAACACCCGCGTCGACTTCCCCCTCCACGCCAGCCCCTCATAAAAAATCGCCTCCACCCCCTCGACACTGCGATTCGGATCCGCCCAAACCCGAGGCGCCACCGACAACGCCGCCATATCCCACACCGGCGATCCCACGACATCGGTCGTGACAATCGCACAAAGCCCAATCATCAACGCGGTCCGGAACACAGAGAACAAGTACTTCATCGCTTCTCCCCTTCCATGCGTGGGCAGCTTCTCAGGATCGACTGAATTTGCTGGTAATTCATAAGTGCGGCTCAACCTCTGCGACCGGACGTCGCGACGCAGCCACGTCAACAAGCGAGGGTAGACAGTCCGTCGGAATAACCGCGGGCAGGCCATTGTGAAGACAGGTTCGAGCATTTTTGAAGATCTCCGTCACTTGCTTTTGGACCCGTTCTTCGGTCCAGTCGGGGTTTTGCTGGCGGAGCCAGGCGGCTTTGAGCCGGCGGGCGGACCAGCAGAGCCGCATCGCCACCTTGAGCTTCTGCTCGGGCGTCATCTTCTTGAAGATTTCCTTCTGGATGTCGCTGCCATTCATACGTCAGATTCCCGGTTGGCCCTGCCGGCTGGATTATACCCGGCAACCGCCCCACTTCAAACCGCCAAGTATGGGCTTTCGCAGATACACGCGGCGGTGTATAGTATTGCCGGCGCGCAGGTTTCCGGCCGCGGCGTCGCACGTAACCCAATGTCAGTGAGGAAACAGGTCCATGGCGAACAACAGCACGGTGTATATCGATCGGTTGAAGGATCACGTCGGAGAAGAAGTGACGCTGGAGGGCTGGCTGTATCGCGGCCGGGCCAGCGGCAAGGTGCAGTTTCTCATCGTCCGCGACGGCACGGGACTGTGCCAGTGCGTGGTCGAGAAGGGCAAAATCTCCGACGAGCTGTTCGATCAGCTCAAGCATCTGGGCCAGGAGTCGTCGCTGCGCGTCACCGGAACCGTGCGGGCCGACGAGCGGAGCGTCGGGGGCCACGAGCTGGCCGCGACCGGCGCCCGGATCATCGCGCCGGCCGAAGGCTATCCGATCACGCCCAAGTCCCACGGCGTCGATTTCCTGATGAGGCATCGGCACCTGCACTTCCGCTCGCAGCAGCAATGGTGCCTCGGCAAGGTCCGTCACACCGTGGTCGATGCGATCCGCCGCTTCTACAACGACAACGGCTTCGTCCTGATCGACACGCCGATCTTCACCACCATCGTGGGCGAGGACCAGACGTCGCTGTTCGAGGTGGACTACTTCGGCAGCCCCCTGCACCTGACGCAGACGGGCCAGCTCTATCTCGAATCGGCCGCGATGAGCTACGGACGCGTCTACTGCTTCGGTCCGACCTTCCGCGCCGAAAAGAGCAAGACCCGCCGGCACCTGACCGAGTTCTGGATGGTCGAGCCCGAGGTCGCCTTCACCGACCTCGACGGGCTGCTCGAACTGGCCGAGAACTTCGTCTCGTACATCGTCGCCCGCGTCCTGGAAGACAACCGCAGCGAGCTGGAAACGCTCGGCGCCGATATCGCCATACTGGAGAACATCAAGCCGCCCTTCTACCGGCTGACCTACACCGAGGCCGTCGAGATTCTCACCGGGCCAAAGACCAAAGACTTCCTCGCGCAGCAACTGAGCGAGATGCAGAACGAGAAGCAGCAGCTCGAGAGTCGCATCGCCGAACTGGAGCAGCAGCAAGGCGGCCAGATGAAGCAATGGAAGAAGGACAAGATCGCCGCCGAGCTGATGGAGTTGCGCGGCACGCTCGGCGAAATCGAGACGAAGATCGAGAACAATCCCAAGCACGCGCAGTTGGCCGCGGACTTTCGCTGGGGCAAGGACCTCGGCGGCTCTGACGAGACGATCATCTCGCAAATGCACGACAAGCCCGTCTTCGTGACGCACTACCCCCGCGACGCCAAGGCCTTCTACATGAAGACCGACCGGGACAACGAGAAGGTGGTGGAGAACTTCGACCTGCTCGCGCCGGCCGGCTTCGGCGAGATCATCGGCGGCTCGGTCCGCGAAGACGACTACGACCGCCTCCTGGCCCGCGTGCAGCAGGAAGGGCTCAATCCCGAGACCTACGACTGGTACCTCGATCTGCGCAAGTACGGCTCGGTCCCCCACGGCGGCTTCGGGCTCGGCGTCGAGCGAACCATCGCCTGGATCGCGCAGGAAAAGCACATCCGCCAGTGCATCCCCTTCCCGCGAATGAGGGACAAGGTGTACATATAGACTCAGGCCGGAGGCGGGAGGCTGGAGGCCAAAGGCGGCAGAGACGTTTCACCGCCCAGCAACAACCAGGAGGGCAGACAAAAGCGTCGCTGCCCTCTCGTTGGACTGGCTTGATTTGGCCTCCGGACGATGCTATCATTTCTGCAGTCGCTGATGGATGCGCAGCCGCTCGCAGTGGGAAAGAAGGTGAGCGATTTATGATTGTGACACTCAAAGAGAGCCGTCCTGACTTTCCGGATCTTACGCCCGACCAGCCCTACTTTGTGATCGGAATCGAAGCGAACGATTACCGCCTCCTCAACGATCACGGCAAGCCGTATCTGTATCCCCCCGATTTGTTTGAGATCATCGATTCCCGCGAGCCGGCCAGTTGGATCACAGAGTACGGGGATGACGGGGAACGGTACTCCTATCCGCCGGAACTGAAGGAAGCCGGCTTTTTCGAAGATTACTTCGACGGCAAAGACGACGCCCTCTCCAAATTCTGGAAGGCCGTCAACAAGCGCCTTTCCGACGCCGCGTGACATTTTGCAGACCGGGCGCCGGCGTCGAGCGAACCATCGCCTGGATCGCACAGGAAAAACACATCCGCCAGTGCATCCCCTTCCCGCGCATGAGGGACAAGGTGTACATTTAGATTCAGGCTGGAGGCCGGAGGTGGGAGGTGGCCGCTATGGGCGGTAGACCTCCAGGCGGGTCAGGGCGGCCAGGTAGGGTAAGCTGTGGGCGATGTAGGCCTCGTCGTCGAAGAAGCGAGGGCGATCGTCTTTCGCCGAGGGCGCTGCGATCCGGAACTGTTGGCTGGCGGAAAACCCGTTGCAGATCGATCCGCGTATCTTCGTCCAACTGCCGCGCGATCGGGCGCCGATGCCGGCGATCATGCTGACGGGCACATAGCGAGCCGGCTCGCCTTCCTTGAGGCCGCAGTTCAGACCGGCCACCCACTGAAGGTTTCCCACGGCGATCTCGCGGAACTGCTCGTCGTTGAAGAACCGGCCGAGCTCCAGGGCCAGCGACGCGGCAAACGCGTAGATGTTGTTGTGCCCGTGATACCAACTGCCGAAGTAGAACAGTCCCTCGTTGCGGTAGTATCCGGCCGGGAGAATGAGAAAGGGGCTCCGCCGACAGGCGGGCAAAAAGTACCCGTACGCGAAGTCGTGCAGGCACCGTCGCCACCGCGCGGCGTCGGGATGATCCGGCCAAAGCGTGAGCATCTCGATCCAGGCCAGCAGATAGTGAGGATAATGGCCGCCTTTGTTGTAGATACGCCCCTCTTTGCTCCAGGCGCCGCAGTGGATGTTCGCCTTCTCGGTGAAACGGACGCCGCCGAACGAGGTGTAATCGTCGTAGGTGTAGAAATGGCCGTAGAGGCCGCCTTCGGCTTGCGTGGCCGGCACTTGGCGCGTCATGACTCGGCGTGCGTAATGAACCGCCCTGGCCTTGTAGCGGTCCTGACCGGCGCGATACAACTCCACGGCGGCCCGCGCCATCGTCACCAGGTCCCGCGTCATCCACTGGTCCGCCGGCGGGACCGAGCCCGGCGGTGCCCCGTGAACGTGCGGAAAGAAGACCTGCTCCTCGGCGTTGACGATGGGACCGTGCGCCTCGATCCACGCGAAGGCCCGCTGGGCCCGGTCGAGGTACGCGGCGCTTTTCTCCGGATGCTGCGCCGCCAGCAACCGCGCGACCCTGGCAAAGATCGCCGCGGCTTTGGCCACGTTGCCAGTCACCACGTCCCTCTGGCGGTCCTCGTGCACGACAGCGCCGTCGCCTAATCCCAGCGCGGCGGCCTTGTCCTGCAGATGGGCCAGATACCCACAACCGATCAGGATCTGGGCCGACAGGGTCTTCCGCTGCTCCGGCGTCGTAAGCGCCGTCCCCAACTCCAACAGATCGCACAGACCATCGACCGCGACGGCATGGCTGCTGAACTCCTGAAGATCGCTGCCGCAATCGCGCCACCCCTTGCCCGTACGCGCCTGCCCGGCCCGCGTAGCGAGATAGTCGAACGCGATCGTGCGGTAGCATTTCGACCAGAGCAGACGCGCGGCGATTTCGATCGGATCGCTTCTCAGGGGCGCGCGGTTGCCGTCGTGGATATGGATCGTGTAGGTGCCTGAACGCCGGTGACGCGAGAAATCCGCGATCCACCAGTGACCTCCCCATTTCTCTCCCCAGGACCGCAGCGGCCCGGTAAGAACCACGGCGCCGCTTGCATCGACCAGCGTAAACGTCGCGTCCGGGGACAGCGCGTCCGACCGGTCGCTGCGCACCACGGCGCGCATGGGATCGTCCACGTCGTACCCGACCTGCGACGACATGATCGTCGTCTCGGCCCAGGCGCCCGTCGCCGCCGAGACGAGCAAGGCTGCAACCATCCATTTGTCAGGCACCGAGACTCCCGTCCTTTCCGCGCGAGCGTCGTAAGCAAGGGCCCGGCGTGGAAAACGCTGTACCGCGGCCGGGTGCCATTTTAGTCTATGCCCCGGCCGACGCCGCAACAAGGCAAAAGCCTCTCTCGCAGAAGCAGGTGCCTGTACCACATTTCGCACATTCGGCGACCATGCGGAAGGAGATTGCCTTCCCGGCGCGCCGGGACTGCTCGCAATGACAGATACGAGTCCTGCCTGTCATTGCGAGCGAAGCGAAGCAACCTATAGTCGCACGATTCGTGAAACGCGGCACTACGCAGACGTCCCGACCGTCGCGGGCAGCTTCTCAAGAACCCTCTGGAGAAGCTGCTGCCTCCGTCGCAGGGCGACCTTGAAGTCCCGGTCGTCCGTGTGCGAGATTTCGGTGTGCAGATCCGTCAGATAGCTCTGGACGGCATCCCGCAACGTCGAGGTCTCGGCCTCTGTCAAGTCGATCGCAGCCATAGCGAACCTCCTTGATCGATAGATCGCCATCCCCCCACCCCCACCGAAACAAATCTACCACCGCTCAGCCCGCCCGTCCACTCCGTTTCCAGTCGCCCTTTTCGAACACCGTCCCGTCGCGTGAACGCGTAGGGTGCGTCCTTGACCCACGCGGCTCGCCGGCACACGAACAGCCTGCAACGCGCGACCGGCGGCTTGCCCGAATTCCTTGCCCCGCCCTTGACGTACTCCATCGCGAAATACGGCCGCCCCGCCTCCGTAGTCCCGGCATTGAAGACGTGGGCAATGTTGGGATGGTCCAGCAACGCCAGAGCCTGCCGCTCGGCCTCGAATCGGGCGATCACCTGCTTGGTATCCATGCCCGGCTTAATAACCTTCAGCGCGACCCGCCGCTTCACCGGCCGCTGCTGCTCGGCAAGGTAGACGATCCCGTACCCCCCCCTCACCCAGAATCCGCAGCAACTTATACCGCCCAATCACCGCCCCCGGCCCAACGGCCTCACCGCCGTAGCCAGCAGTCGGCAGGCCCTCCTTTTCGTCAAAGCTATTCGATTCGTCGTGGTCTGTATTAACGTCATATCCTTGACACTCATTGCGCCTACCAGATCACTCTAATCTGGGTGTCCAGATTCTGACTTCTGAATCGATTCCACCTGAGACAACGTGCTTACCATCGGGGCTGAAGGCAACAGACAAAACACGCCCTTTGTGCCCCAAGAGCACGTCAACAGGATCGCCGGTTTCCGCATTCCAGACCCGTACCGTTTTGTCTGAGCTACATGAGGCAAGGTATCGACCTCTGGGCCCAAAGGAAATGCAGTTGACTTTGTCGCCATGGGCTTTAGAAATCAACAGGGGTACTTCTTCTGTCTCAAGGTCCAAGATCCGGATATCTCCTTCTCGTTCCCCTAGAGCAAGTTGTTTGCCATCCGGACTAAAGGCAGCATAGAAATAGCAGTTGTTCCTCGCTTGGTAAATCAGACGCCCTTCTTGCGGCTCATCCAGGCGCGTGGCATCCCAGATCCTTATGGTCCCATCTAGTCCCGTCGATGCAAGGTATCTTCCATCAGGGCTGGCAGCCATACTTCCAACATAGAAACCTTGATCTCCGAGTTGTCCAATCTCTGCACGCGATTGCCAGTCGTAGACATGCAAAATTCCTTCTTCTCCACCAATAACCAAGTATCGGCCATCGTGACTAAATATAGCTCCCTCTATAGCTCGGGTGAATTCAACGGAAAGACGTTCCCTGTGCGGTGGTCTCGCCCCCCAAACCTTGATGTAAAAGCGTCCCTGTTGGACACAACATGACGCTATGCACTTGCCGTCAGGGCTAAAATGCCCGTCGTGGGTCCTCAAGTCACCTGTACAAACGATGGATTCCAACTGTCCAGTTGCAGCATCCCATAGGATTGTGCCGTTATCGCCTGACGAGATTACTTGCTGGCCCGATGGGCTGTAGTGAACTGTAGTTGTTATGGAGGCACTGCGACCACGCAGAATCGTAGCTTTGGAGTCTTGAACCCCTGCGAAAGGAGATCCGTCGAAGACAGTGAGTGCTCTCGTCCTGTCAATCAAGAAAAGCCTATGACCGTCTCTGCTGAAGACGGGCTGGTTGAAGAAGAAACCTGCACCTATCGAAAGAACCTGCTGACCTGTAGCAGTATCCCAAAGTCTTACAGTCAGATCTTCGCCTATTGACGCTATACGTGTTCCATCGTCACTGAACGCCACCCCCATGGCGAGGTCAACATGCCCTTCTAAACGCATAAGCTCTGCATATTCCCCATCCGCCAATAGGATTGTACCATCCCACAATGCCGTTGCTATGCGTTCGCCATCTGGACTGACAGCGATGCCAAATGGGTCTGCCATCTGTTTCGTGACACCACGAGACGTCTTCCCATCGACTATGTCTCCAATGGAGAACCTCTCTGTATCTCCTCCGCCATAACAGACAATGAGATATCTGCCGTCACCGGTGAACGCCAAATTCACTGGTTTAGACCGAAGATGCAGTACCCTTTGATCACCATTATGTCGATTCCAAAACCCAAGTGTACCATCTCTGCTGGCTGTCGCAATGAAGCCCCCATCTGGTGCCCAGACTATTTTCGTCACAGTATCAGTATGCCTGTTAAAACGGTCGATAATTTCATGAGACACCAGTGAGATGAGTTCTACGACGTAGTCATCGCCCGCAACAGCGAGATGCTTCCCATCGGGGCTGAAAACCACCCAGTCCGCCAACCAATCACTACAATCATCATGAAGCTGCTTGAGCTTATTCCTAACTTGATATGGCGACGCTTTCCCCGTGGTCCAATCCTGGAGTATCAACTTGCCATTGATCAGAAGCGCGGCTGAGTTTACCCCGTCCGGGCTGAAAGCAAATGATAAAACACCAGCCTCGAATTCAAGGGATTGTGCTTCCTGAAAATGGCACTTTCGCTGCAAGTAGTGCCACTCCCAATTCCGCAAATGCTCTGGGCACTTTTCAAGCAAATCCAGAGCATGAACGGGCCGGTTCGCTTTCAGTTCCTGATGGGCCAATCTGATGTAGTTGAAGTACAGGTCCTCTTCCTGCTTCTCGGCCAGATCCTCCGCCTTCTTGCGCTGTAAGGCTTCAGCCTGTGTAGCTTTCTCCGCAAGCTGCTGCGCTTTGGTCGCTGTGATCGCCAAAACAATACTGACAAAGGCCGCCAAGACGACAACAACCGCCACGGCCGTCGCCGAGACAAATAGACTCCTGTTTCGTGCGACGAACTTCCGAAGCTTGTAAGTTGCCCTCGGTGGTCCGGCTAGAACTGGTTCTTGCTTTAGATAACGTTGGACATCCTCGGCCAAGGCGTGGGCGGTCTGGTAGCGGCGGGTACGGTCTTTGTCCATGGCTTTGAGCGTGATCCAGTCGAGTTCGCCGTGCAGGTGGTGACCCCACGTGCGGATGTCGGTGCGGCGGTGCTGGGCGAGGTCGAGGGATTTTTCATTCTCGATGGTGCTCAGGCGGGCGCTGGGGGTTTGCGGGTCCTGTTCGCGGATCAGGCGGCGCATCTGGTCGGGGCCGCCCTCGCGGAGCGTCTTGGGATCGAAGGGCAATGTGCCCGTAAGTAATTCGTAAAGCAGGACGCCCAGCGAGTAGACGTCCGTGCGGGTGTCGATGTCCTGGCTGGTCATCTCGGCCTGCTCGGGGCTCATATACTCTGGCGTTCCGATCATCTGCGCCTGCTCGGTGACCAGCGTTCGCTCCGTCAACGGCTGGGTCAGGGCCTTGGCAACGCCGAAGTCGATAATCATTGGCACCGCCTGCTCGCCTTCGTAGGCGATCAGGATGTTCGAGGGTTTGATGTCCCGATGGATGATCGCCTTCTGATGGGCGTGCTGGACCGCCTCGCAAACCGCCAGGAAGAGCTTGAGCCGCTCCTCAATGGTGAGCTTGTACCGGTCGCAGTGCTCGGTGATGGGCACGCCCTTGACGTACTCCATCGCAAAGTAAGGCCGTCCGGCCTCGGTCGTCCCGGCATTAAAGACGTGCGCGATATTAGGATGATCCAGCAGCGCCAACGCCTGCCGCTCCGCCTCGAAGCGGGCGATCACCTGCTTGGTATCCATCCCCGGCTTAATAACCTTCAGCGCGACCCGCCGCTTCACCGGCCGCTGCTGCTCGGCCAGATACACAATCCCATACCCACCTTCCCCCAGAATCCGCAGCAGCTTATACCGCCCAATCACCGCCCCCGGCCCGACCGCGCCGCCGCCGTACGCGCCCGTGGGGACAGCCTCCTGTCCGTCCGGCTTGTGGTCGTTCCTGTCTTGAGGTTCGATCATGCCGATCCCTTCCGTTAGAGCGAAGAACCAGCCGTATTCTAAGATCGGAACTGCATCTCTGCAACGAACTATCTCGATGGCCGCGGGGCGTGACTTACGTCTGCGGATAAAAGAACAAAGCCCTTCACAGCAGGATGAAGGGCAATCGACCCACAAAGATCAAGTGCACCCCGGGCAAATGGCCTCCCGGTTTTCATTTGACGCCGGGGACAGGATATGGTACTTGCAGAACCAATAGAGGAGCGGGCAGACACAGAGGTCACGCTAACTCCGTTCGAGGAATGCGGTTATGAAAAACGCGACGAATCGTCTGGAGTCGGCCCGGGCGAGGTCGGATTCCTCTTGCGTGTGGGGCGGGCCGGTGTATCCTCTGCTGCGACAGTCAGTTGGAGTTCTATTGGTATGGATGTCAGAATCGAAAGTCTGATCGAAGGGGCAAGGCGCGCCGAGGGTGTGGTGGTGATCGTGGACGTGTTTCGGGCGTTCACGACGGCGGCGGTGGCGCTGTCGCGCGGGGCCGAGAAGATCGTCATGGTGGCCGGGATCGAGGAGGCCCTGGCGTTGCGCGCCGCGGGTGTGGGCGAGGTATGCGTGGGCGAGATCGACGGGATTCGGCCGGAAGGGTTCGATTTCGGCAACTCCCCTTACGAAATGACGGGGGCCGACCTCAAGGACAAGGTCGTGATTCAGTCCACGCGGGCCGGCACAACGGGGGTCGCGGCGGCCGCGAACGCCTCGGCGATCTACGCCTGCTCGTTCGTCGTGGCCCGGGCCACCGCCGAGGCCATCGGCCGGGACGCCCCCCCGCTGGTGACAATCGTGGCGATGGGATGGAACGCCGAGGTGCGGACGGACGAAGATGAGTTGTGCGCGCTGTATCTGCGGAACCTGCTCCAGGGCCGCCAGCCCGACGCCGACGCGCTTCGCACACTGGTGCTGGCCGGCGGAGAGGCCGCCAAGTTCTACGATCCGGCGCAGCCGCACTTCCACCCGCAGGATTGCGAGCTGGCCCTGGAGATCGACAAGTACGGTTTCGCCATCGGCGTACAAAAGGAAGAAGAGCTGTTGATAGCGAGACGATACGAATGACCGAGTGGACGATTCAAAAGCTGCTCCAGTGGATTGCGAACTACCTGACCGAGCGAAACGTGGACGCGCCGCGTATCAGCGCCGAGATGCTGCTATCCAGCGTCCTGCAATGCCAGCGCATCGACCTGTACGCGCGCTACCACAACGTCGTGGGCAAGGAGCAGCTCGACGAGCTGCACGGCCTGGTGAAGCGCGCGGGCCGGCACGAGCCCGTCGTGTATCTCGTCGGCAAGACCGAGTTCTATTCGCTGGAGCTGGAGATCACGCCGGACTGCCTGATACCGAGACCCGAGACCGAGCTGCTCGTCCAGAGGGCCATCGAGTATCTCCGCACGCGTGACGGGGCCCAGCACGTCTGCGACCTCTGCACGGGCTCGGGCTGCATCGCGGTGGCGATTGCCAAACACCACGGCGACGCCCGCGTGATCGCTACGGATATTTCCAGCGGCGCCCTCGACATCGCGGCGCGCAACGTCACGAAGTACGACTTGGACAAGCGGGTCGAGCTGCTCTGCGGCGATCTCTTCGAGCCGCTGGTGCCCCAGCTCGACGTGGCGCCGCTGGACCTGATCGTATGCAACCCGCCCTATGTCAGCGCCGCTGAATACGAAGCGCTCGAGAAGAACGTGAAAGACTACGAACCGCCCGGCGCGCTGCTGGCCGGCGATGACGGACTGGACGTGTACCGGCGCATCTGCAAGGACGTCGATCCGTTCCTGAAACCGGCCGCCCCGCTCATGCTGGAAATCGGCTACGCCCAGGGCCCCGCCGTCCGAGACCTCCTCGAAACAACCGGCCTCTTCGCCGAGATCAAAATCGAAAAAGACCAAAACAACAACGACCGCATCGTCACCGCGTGGAAAACGACTACCGGATAAGCAGCTCCCGAGATGGCCGTTGTCACGCGTGACACAAACGCACGATGGAACCGCCTGTCGCTCAGTATACGATGACGGAGTGGATGTCGTAGGAGGCGAGCTGGCGGCGGCCCTGGAGGTCGCTCAGCTCGATGAGGAAGCTGATGGCGACGACCTCGGCGCCGACCTTTTCGACGAGCTCGCAGGCGGCTTTCATCGTCCCGCCGGTGGCCAGGAGATCGTCGACCATAAGGACCTTCGCGCCGGCGGGCACACCGTCGCGATGCATCTCGATCAGATCGATTCCGTATTCGAGCTCGTAGCTGGCGCTCTCGGTGGCGCAGGGCAGCTTGCCCTTCTTGCGGATGGGGACAAAACCGGCGCCGAGCTGGGCGGCCACGGCCGCACCAAAAATGAACCCCCGCGCTTCGACCGCCACCACGTATTCGATGCCGGCCTCGCGGAAAGGCTGGCCCAAAGCCTCCACCGCCGCCGGAAAGGCCGTCGGGTCGGCCAGCAGAGGTGTGATGTCACGAAACAGGATTCCCGTTTTGGGCCAGTCGGGGATGTCACGGATATACCGCGCCAGATCAGTGCCTTCTGTGCTCATCGGCGTTCCTTCCTTGGTCAATCGAGCCGCCATGCAAAACCGTTCTCTACCAGAGAATCATTTTCGCCAAATCGACCCACAAATGCAAGCCTTTATACGGTCTCCATGTAGTCATAGAGCTTCGTCAGGGCGTCGCGTCGAATCTGGCGAATGCGTTCGCGCGTGAGTCCCATGTCCTTGCCGATTTCCTTCAGGCTCATGGGCGTACGTCCGCCGATCCCGTAATGGCGGCGGAGCACATCGGCCTCGCGCGGGTCGATTTCATCGAGGAGCCGCAGGGCCTTGGCGGTCTCCTCGCTATCGACGAGCGGGTCTTCCGGGCGCCCGGCACTTTCGTCTTCCAGCGTCGCCTCAAGGACCTGATTGTCTTCCTGGTCGTCGGCCCCCAGGCTTTCGCCGGCGCTGCTGAGCACCTCGACGATACGATGAACGACCTTGGCCTTGCGCAAGGGCAACTGCATCAGTTCGGCCATCTCCGGGACCGCCAGCTTGTGCCCGAGCCGGCTTTCGGCCTCAGCGGCGGTATGGCGCCACTGGTTGATCAGGGCCACCATATACGTCGGCACGTGGACCGGCTGAACGTTCTCCAGGAGAGCCCGTTTGATGCTCTGCTTGATCCACCACGCCGCATACGTGCTGAAACGCGTCCCGCGCTCGGGGTCGAAGTAATCGACCGCTTTGATCAGGCCGAGATTGCCCTCTTCGATCAAGTCGCTCAGGCTCATCCCCCGCCCGCCGAATTTCTTGGCGATGTTGACGACCAGACGCAGGTTGCTGCGAACGAGAAGCTCGCGGGCCCACGGATCGTTGTGCTCCACGATCTGCTTGCCCAGCTCGTACTCCTCCTGGCTCGTGAGCAGCGATGCCTCATCGATCTCTTTGAGGTAATCTTTGAGAGTTGCGTCGAAAGCGATAGTACCCTCCCGCCCGACCGATAGCCTCTCGGCTCCAGCCATCAGGGGCCAATCCGGTTAAAAACCCATCCTCACTCAGTGTACGATTGGCGGCGTCCCTGCTGCCTCCTGACGGTGGACCTCCGTAGCCACCAGTGAAGTCATGTCCACCGGCAGTATCGACCAAAAGGACCGCATGGTTTAACCATCCGGCGGCGGAGCGGGGCTTTGACGATTTCGAGCACACGGAGGCTTCAAGAAAACCACCACGCCGATTTGAGGACCCATAACACCGCAGGGACCGCCCGGAAATTCGGACCTTCCGGCGCGGTCCTGGCACGCCGTGCAGGGCACAGCCGCCGCGTCTTACACATCGTGCGACCATGGATTGCTTCGCTTCGCTCGCAATGACGCACAGGACTCGCACATGTCATTGCCAGCAGTCCCGGCGCACCGGGAAAGCAATCTCCTCGCGCACGGTCGCCGAACTTACGAAATCCGCTACTACCACGGTGCGGCCGGACCGATTGCCCGGTCGAGGCTCCGCGCTACGCGTCCTCGTTGAACATCTTCTTGGAGCGAAGGATGTGGTGGTAGTGCTGGGCGAAGCGGTGAGCTTCGTCGCGCACGTATTGCAGCAGCTTGCGGACGGGGGAATGGGCCGGCAGTTTCAGGGGCCGCCGACTACCCTGCAGGTAGATGTCCTCTTCGCGCTTGGCGATGGAGGCGATCTTGCTGTGCGGCATCTCCAGGCGGGCCTCGGATTCGACCGCCGCGCGGGCGATCATGTCGCGCAGCGCCGCTTCGGCGGCCCGAAGATGGCCGAGCCCGCCGTCGATGAGGATCAGATCGGGCCAAAGCTCCTCGCCACGCAGGGCGTACTTGTACCGCCGCCGGACCACCTCGGCGATCATCGCATAGTCGTCGATGCCCGTGACCGTTTTGATCTTGAACCGTCGATACCCACTCTTGAAGGGGCGCCCGTCGATGAACTTGACCAGCGAACCGACGGCTTCGGCCCCGCTGATGTTGGCTATGTCCATGCCCTCGATGATGCGGACGGGGTCGGGGACGTCCAGAATGTCACGCAGCTTGACGAGGGCCTCGGTGGGATCGGCGGCAAACACCTCGGGCTGCACGTGCTTCTCCGGCGTTCCGCGCGCGTCGAGTCCCTCGATCAATCGAATCCGGTCGCGGAAGACAGCGGCCCTCTCGAACTCCAGTTTCTCCGACGCCTCCTCCATCTGTCGCCGCAGCCAGCGCAGGACGGTGGAGCGCTTCGAGCGCAGGAAACGGATGAAATCCCGAATGACCTTCTTATACTCGTCCTTCTCGATCCGGGCCGCACACGGCGCGGTGCACTGCTTGATACTATAGAGCAGGCACGGCCGAAAGAACCGGCGTTTCGGGTCATCGGCCTCAATTGCCAGGTTGCAGGTCCGAAAGCGAAAGATCTTCTGCAACTCCACCAGGACGGCCCGCAGATCCTTGACGTTGGCAAACGGTCCGAAAAGGCGCGTCCCCCGATCACGCGGCTGGCGCGTGATGTAGACGCCCGGGAAATCCTCGCGGGTGGTGATCTCGAGATAGGGAAACGTCTTGTCGTCGGTCAGGTCGGCGTTGTAGGGAGGCCGGATGTCCTTGATCAGACGGGCCTCCTTCAGCATGGCGTCCACTTCCGTCTCGGCTTCCAGGTAGTCCACCCTCTCGACCCGGGTGGCCATCTCAGCGATGCGCGGCCCCCGGGACGTCTCCAGATCCGTGGCCGGCTGAAAGTAGCTGGCCACCCGCGAACGGAGGTTCTTGGCCTTGCCGATATAAAGGACGAGGTCGTCGCCGGCCTTCATGAAATACAGTCCGGGCCCGGTCGGAAGATCTTTGATCTGCCGGCGGATTCGCTCCAGTCTCTGTTTGTCACGGTCTTGGGTCACGGGTCTTTCGTCGTCCATACCAGCACTCGTCTTTTTCGGAACCGGTTCTATTGTAGCGGTACGCTCGCACCGGCAAAAGAGTTTCACCACCCCGCGATGCGAACGTATCTGTACGTCGTCCTTCTGGCATCCTTGTTTCGGACCTTGCACAGCTACGAGAGGCAGCGTCAAGTCCGGAAGACTTGGCGATGGCGCAACGCCCGGGGCTCGTATAGGACCACACGCACCAGCCAAGTCCCCCATCGCCGAGCAACCGCTTGACGCTGCCACCGGCATGTCAGAATACTCTCACAGACACATCCGGACCGACAACCGGCACGACCGAGGCCGAGGTGCCCGGCGGCACAGCACGAGGCGCGAGAGAGCCTCGAAACGCACCATCCCGAAAAGAAAATGCCATTTTCTTACAGGTGTTATAGGGCGTCCGGCCGCTGCCATAGCCCCGAATCCGCCCGAAAAGGCGATTGCAGCGTCCAAACCTCGGCCCGGCAGCCCTCGGCCAGCCTTAGTACTTGACGTCCGTGCCCCGATCCGGTATAATACGAACATAATTCGAGGAATGCAGGAGCATATCCGGTCTACAGCAGTAGCCTCCCACGGATGGATTGCAATGAAGGCGCATTCTGGTGCGCAGATATTGTGTTTTCGGAAGACGGAGCCGAGGGATTCGCAGGGCCGTCCGTAGCGTGACGCGTGGTGTGCGGCATTGACGATCTCGACGCTCGGAGGAGAACGTTGGCTCGACCCCAGGGGGGGATTTGTCGAATCGACATGCGTTTATAGGGGGTGATGATAATGAGCGGTACCTACCCAAAGGGTAACTCCCAATCGGGCGGACGGCCCGGCCCGGGCAGCAGCGGTTTGATGGCCCGCCTAAGGCGGCAGGCCCACCAACGCCGAATGTCCCTTCGCCGGGGAATCGCCGGCTTCGTGATGTGCGCCTGCATCGCGACTTTCTGCCTGGCCGCGGAGTCGAACGACTCCGACCGGACGAAGACCTCGAAGGAAAAGAACGCCAGCCAGTACACCGGCGGCAGTCGTTTCTCCGGAGGGTTGATCGATCCGATGAACCCGAACGGCTACATGAAGAATCTCGCCGGCAGGCTCAACACCAACACCAGCGCGAACAGTCTTCTCAGCAGCGCGCGACCTTCAAGCTCTGCCGCGACAACGAGATCATCCAGCCCGCAGGGCTTCACCCCCCTGCGCAGCAACGGGCCGGTGACGCGGAACCTGGGAACGTTCCGCTCGCTGGGCGGCGGCCAGGCCCCCGCCCGCGCGACGCCGAGCACCCGTCCGCCGCGTCCGACAACAACGAATTTGAATCGATACCGGGCGTTGGGCGGCTCTTCATCGACGAGTACGTCGCGAAGGACCAACGATCGCGCGGCGGCCCAGCCCGATACCGGCGGATACGCCGCCAGCAGCCAGCCGGCCGGAGCCGCCACCACCCGGAGGGAACCGCTACCGACCGTCGCGGAGACACCGCCACCGGCCGCTTCCGCCCCGATCAGGCGACTTCCTTCAAGCCTCGACAATCGTTTCGCCCTGCCACGTAGCGTCAGCGGATACCGCGTTCTCGGCAATCCCAATCGGGCGCGTACCCCGGTGGCTCCCGAGCCGCAGCCGGCGCCACCGGCGCAGCAACCGAGAGTGGCCCGGCAGCCCGCGCAAGAACGCAATGACACGAGCCGGCAGGTCTCCCCGCCGACACAGCGGACCGCAGCCGAGTACAATTCGTTTGTCGAGGCCGCATCGAGAGCAGCGCCGCGCGAGGCCGAGCGGCAACCTGCGGCGCGGGCCGTGGACAACCGCCGCGCTACCGAAGAAGCCGCTGCGCCCCGTACGACCGTCACGGCCAATGAGCCGTTGCCCGCACGCGAGCGTGTGGCCGAGAGCAGCCCACCGCCGGCGGCGCCGGCCGAACGCGCCCCGCGCGTCCCGGAACCGCAGCTTTCTACGGCGTTGCGCAGCCCGGCGGCAGACACCGATAACACCTCGGCGGCAAGACGGGACATGGACCGATACAAAGCCCTTCTCAATGCGATCGCCAAGCCCGCGCCCGAAAGCGTATCCGAACCTCGGGTTGCGGCGGTCGATCCCAATGAATACGCACCGCCCGAGCAGCCGGCGCCGAAGCCTGTCGTGGCGGCCGAGAGCGAGCCGGCACCCCTGCCGCGAGTGGCCGAAGCGCCCGGTCCGTTGACCGAGCAGCCGGCGGGCCCCGCCACGGTCGCCACCTCGCAACGGTCCCCCATGAACAGAACCATGGACAGATACAAGGCCCTGTACGACCGCGCCTCGAAGCAGACCGCCGAAACGACCGAGCAAGAGTCTTCGCCGCTGAAGCAGGATCTGGACCGATACCGGGCCGAGGTCGAAGCCTCCCCCGAACGTCCGACCGCGACAACGGACGAGCTTTGGGCCTCCATGCTCGATTCTGACCGATATCGCGACCGTCCCGACAAGCCGAAAGTCAGACGGCGCACGCCGGCCGAACCGTGGTCGCTCGGAGCGGACCTCGATAAGTACAGGGGCCACGCCGCCAGGGAAGGCTCGCGGGACTCGCTGGAGAGTCTGGGCATGGCGCTGGAGCGTGCGGGCCTGACCCTTGAGGACGGCGTCAACGTCTTCACGTTGGGATACGCCTCCGAAAGAGGAGAGCCGTTCCGCAGCAACGACGGCAAAGGGCCGCTGTACGAGCCCGGCCGGGTGCCCAAACAGGCCGGCGATACCATCGTCAGCGTCGGCTCCGGCGTCTATTCGCTGCTGGACCTCATCGCCTTCGACGCCCTGGACGACATCGAAGCCAACGTGTACGTAGACAACAACCCTCTCGTGAGGCCCTTCGTCTATACCGGAAGAACCATCGGAGGCGCCTGGAAAACGACCGAGGAAATAGGCAACGCGATCACCTGGGGCTACTTCGACAACGTCACAGGCACCGTCGGCATGTGCATCGAGGACATCATTGAGCTGCTCAAGCACACCGGCGAAGCGGCCACCAACCTGGTGAGAGGACCGATACACCTCATCGCCGGCAAGAACGACAACACCGACGAATTCCTGGACTGGTTCCTCCTGGTGCCGCCGGAGTTCGTCAGCAACGTCTTCGAAATGAAGGGCGTTGTCAACATGTACGATTACGAGGCCGCCTTCGCGGACAAGGGCGTGATCGGCTCCGTACTGGAGCTGGGCGGCTCGGCGTGGCTGACGTACGAGGCCCTGGACGAACTCTGGGATGAGCTGGACGATGACAATGGCCACGACCGTGGCAGTTCGGAGTCCTCCGGCGGCGGTTCAGAGCCGACAAATCCGCCCAACGAACCGCCGGCACCTACACCGCCGTCCTCGCCGGACTTCACGATCATCATTTATCCGGACGGTACGGTCTGGACCTCCGGCTAATAAACCCGCGAACGTCGGACTGATTTCTTTGCTCACACCGGTGCCGTTCGAGGTTACACGACCTTGAACTGCACCGTTGCCAATGGAATCATCGAAACCCGCGACCTCGAGCACTTCGCAGCCGACTTCCTCGGCGCCAAGCACCACGACCCCACTA
>Ga0272441_10001121_pt1 | contig 57320 bp, 49 predicted proteins | sample SSMProp6N_FD_193582 | JGI IMG/M metagenome (GOLD analysis project Ga0272441, IMG submission 193582) | Marine sediment archaeal communities from Little Sippewissett salt marsh, Falmouth, MA, United States - SSM-Prop-6N | ecosystem: Environmental > Aquatic > Marine > Wetlands > Sediment ...
CCGTACAAGGACTTATTGTGAAAAGTATCCGGTGAATCGATAATGGATTGGAAAAACAGGGTATATTGCGGCTCCGTCGCCAAAGAGCATGTCGGCAGGCCGGTGCTTCTCATGGGCTGGATTGACGCCGTCCGTGACCACGGCAATCTCCTCTTTATCCATCTCAGGGATATCAAAGGAATAGCGCAGGTGGTATTTGACCCCGGGAAAGGCCTTGAGATGTACGACAGGGCTGTAACGCTGAAGATAGAAGACGTGGTCCGGATAAAAGGCAGAGTGTCGGAGCGCGCGCAGGAAACGGTCAACGCAAATCTTGATACAGGGCGCTTCGAGGTCTTTGCCGACGATCTTGAGATTCTTTCCCGTTCTTCCTCACTTCCGTTTCAATTGTCTGAAAAGGCGATACTCTTTGGCGATGAAACAGAGGCGAACCCGGAAAAAGTGGATGAGGAACTGAGGCTTAAATACAGGTACCTCGACCTCAGAAGGCCGTCGGTTCAGGCCATCTTCAAAAAGAGGTATGAGATAATAAAGAGCATACGCGATTTCTTCCATGAACTTGGTTTCCTTGAACTTGAAACACCTGTTCTGACCAAAAGCACACCTGAAGGCGCCAGGGATTATCTCGTGCCCAGCCGCTTGCACAGCGGTAAATTCTATGCCCTTCCTCAGTCTCCCCAGCTCTTTAAACAACTGTTCATGGTAGGCGGAATGGACCGTTATTTTCAAATCGTCCGCTGTTTCAGGGACGAGGATCTCAGACCGAACCGCCAGCCGGAATTTACCCAGATGGACATGGAGGCCTCCTTCGTAGACGAAGAGTTCATCTACGAGACGGTGGAAAAACTCATATGCCGCATATTCAGCATCGGAGGGATTGAACTGGAAGCCCCCTTTCCAAGGATGAAATACAGGGATGCTATTGAAAGATACGGAACGGACAGGCCTGATATCAGATACGAAATGGCCTTTGAAGAGGTGTCGGACATTTTGGCAGAGACTCGATATGCCATCTTCAGGAAGATTCTTGCCGCAGGCGGTTGCGTAAAAGGTTTCTGTATAAAGGGCAAAGCGGATGTCATGAGCAAAAATCTTCTCCAGAACGAGTATGCCATGAGGATTGTTCCCGCCCTGGGAGGCGATGGAATGACCTGGATGAAGGTAACCGCCGGGGGTCTGGAATCAAATATCGTTCAGTTCTTCAGTCCGAATGAACAGGAAGATATAGTAAAAAGGTTTGCCGCTGAAAAAGGTGACGTGATCATGATGATCGCGGACAGCTCAAGGGAACTTGTAAACAGCGTGCTATGCGACTTGAGGATAAATGTCGCGCACAGACTCGGCCTCATTCCCGACAATCTGTTTTGCCCCCTGTGGGTTACTGAATTTCCCCTTTTCGAACTTAAAGACGACGAGCTAAGTTCCCAGCATCATCCTTTTACCATGCCTGAAAGGGCGGATTTTGACCCTGATGACAAAGAAGAAATGCTGGGCCTCAATTCCAGGGCCTATGATCTTGTAATGAACGGGGAAGAACTGGGTGGCGGAAGCATCCGTATTCACAGGATGGACATTCAGGAAAAGATCTTCAAGGCGCTCGGACTTTCAAAAAGCGAGATCGAAAACAAGTTCGGCTTTTTTCTCAAGGCACTCCGGTTCGGCGCACCACCGCACGCAGGACTTGCACTCGGCATGGACAGGGTGATCGCGATGATCCTGAACACCTCCTCTATCAGGGAGGTGATCGCCTTTCCCAAAAACCGCAGCGCCTTCTGTCCTCTAACAGAGGCGCCTTCGAGCGTGAGCCGGGCCCAGTTGAAAGAACTGGACCTCGGCACTGCAAAGGGAATAAAACCTCTTATAAAAAGATCAATGGAATCCGAAGTTCAGCAAATCACCGAAAGGCCGCATGAGGAATCGGAAGGGATCTCCATGAATGATGTAAGCCATGTTGCAAGACTTGCAAGACTCAGGCTCACAGAAGAAGAGAAAAGGACCTATAAGAAAGACCTTGATGACATACTGGGATATGTTGAGACACTCAAGGAGCTCGACACATCCAAGGTGAGCCCTATGAGCCATGTCTTCAAATCCCGCAATGTCTGGCGGGATGACAGGGCCGGACGACACCCTGATGACAGCGAAGGCATCTTGAATAATGCCCCTCAAAGGGAAGAAAACGGATTTAAGGTTCCGAAAATCCTGGAAGGCTGAAAAATGGAACTGTGCGATATGACGGCATCCGAACTTCTTCGAATGCTCAAAAAAGGGAGTGTCAACTCCGTTGAAATCCTGCGCTCCGTCCTTAAAAGGACTCAAGAAAGGGAGACGTCTCTAAATTGTTTTATAACAAGGACAGGGAAAACCGCGCTCGATCAGGCTGAAGAGGCGGACAGCCGGATAAGGCAGGCAGGGGATATTCCCCTTTTAAACGGCATACCGGTTGCCGTAAAAGACAACCTGTGTACCAGAGGCATAAGGACGACCTGCGGTTCAAAGATCCTTTACAATTATATCCCGCCCTACAACGCCACATGCGTTGAAAAAATATTCGACCAGGGCGCGATCATGGTGGGCAAGACCAATCTTGACGAGTTCGGAATGGGCTCTTCAACCGAAAACAGCGCCTTCGGGCCGACCAGGAATCCCTTGAATCCCGAATTTGTTGCAGGCGGCTCAAGCGGCGGGTCCGCTGCGGCGGTTGCATCAGGTGAAACGATTCTTGCCCTTGGTACCGACACGGGAGGGTCTATCCGCCTGCCTGCCGCCTTCTGTGGAATTGTCGGAATAAAGCCTACCTATGGAAGGGTATCCAGATACGGTCTTGTATCCTACGCATCCTCTCTTGATCAGGTGGGGGCCCTGGGCAGAAGTGTCGAAGACTGCGGCCTTGTCTTGAATGCGGTCTGCGGAAAGGATCCGAGGGACTCCACATCCGTTGAACTTGAAAGACCTGGTTTTCTCGATTCAATAGAAAAGGGCGTCAGGGGAGTCAGGATCGGCCTTCCAAAGGAATATTTCGTGGAGGGCATGAACAGCGGGGTCAGGGATAACATACTGAGGGCGGTTGAAGGACTCGAAAGGGAAGGTGCCCGGATAATCGACATATCCCTTCCTCACACCAAGTACGCCATAAGTTCCTATTACCTTATAGCAACGGCGGAGGCAAGCAGCAATCTGGCCAGGTACGACGGGGTCAAGTATGGTTTCAGGGCCGGGGGCGAGACGTCGGATCTATTGGAGATGTATGAGGCAACCAGGAGCGAAGGTTTTGGAAGCGAGGTAAAGAGACGTATCATACTGGGCAGTTATGTGCTTTCAGCCGGCTATTACGACGCCTATTACATAAAGGCCCAAGAGACAAGAAGGCTGATAAACAACGACTTTGAGAGGGCCTTTGAAAAGGTGGACTGTCTCATAACCCCTGTATCCCCCTTTCTTCCCTTCAGGCTTGGCGAAAAGATCGAAGAGCCGCTACAGATGTACCTGGTGGATATCTACACCGTGTCGGTAAATCTCTGCGGGCTGCCCGGCATGAGCATAAACTGCGGGAAATCGGAAGGACTTCCGGTTGGATTTCAGATAATCGGAAGGCCCTTTGATGAAAACATGGTGCTCAGAGTGGGCAGGGCTCACGAAATTATATCAAAAGCAAACGCATCCGCCGAAGTATAAATAATTCCGGCAAAAAGGAGCAAACAGCCGGGCCAAGAGAACCGGGTTTTCCATAATGAAATAACAGTGGCTCAGGGATGGTACGGATGGAATATGAAGTAATAATATGTTTTGAAACACATGTCGAACTAAAGACTGAAACCAAGCTCTTCTGTGACTGCAGGGTCGATTACGGCTCGCCTCCGAACACGCATATATGCCCTGTATGCACAGGTCAGCCGGGCTCGCTTCCCGTTCTCAACAAAAAGGCCGTGGAATATGCCGTAAAGGCGGGCCTTGCACTTGACTGCGACATAAACCGGCTGTCCAAATTTGCAAGGAAAAATTACTTCTATCCCGACCTGCCGAAGGGATACCAGATCTCGCAGTTTGAGCTTCCATTCTGCGAAAACGGACATATGGAAATCACAGGGGATGACGGCAGTCCTTACGATGTCGGGATAAGGAGGATACACCTTGAAGAAGATGCCGGCAAGATGGTGCATTCATCAGGTTCGCTCGAATCCTCCAGCTACAGCATCGTGGATTACAACCGCTCAAGCATCCCTCTTCTGGAAATTGTGGCGGATCACACTAAAAACCCCTTGAGGTCCGTGAACGAGGCCATGAATTACCTTGAAAAGCTCCGTCAGACCCTGAGATATATCGACATAAGCGACTGCCTCATGGAAAAGGGGCAACTTCGGTGCGACGTCAATGTCTCCATACGCAGGAAGGGGTCTGAAAGCTTCGGTGACAGAGTGGAGATAAAAAACATGTCTTCATTCAGATTCATCGCCCATGCCCTGGAATATGAAATAGACAGACAGACGGACATCATGGAATCGGGAGGAGAAATTCATCAGGAAACCAGGCTCTTTGACGAGGCCAAAAAGATAACCGTCCCGATGCGTTCCAAGGAAGACGCCCCTGACTACAGGTATTTTCCTGATCCTGACCTGCTGGAAGTAGAGATTGACCAGGAATTCCTTCAGCGAATCGAGGATTCCATGCCTGAACTTCCGGATCAGAAGATAAGACGGGTCCGGGAGACCTATGGTATTCCCCAAAAAGACGCCTTGATTATCGCCAGGACAAGGGAAATCTCAGACTACTTTGAAAACTGCGCACTCAGTTGCGATGATTCCGCAAAACTTGCCACCTGGATCATAAAAGACCTATTCAGGCTTCTCAATGAAAGCTCTCTTGACATCAAGAGTTGTCCGGTGCCGCCTCAAAATTTTTCCCGTCTCATAAATATCCTGGCTCAAGGAGTCATTACCGAAAGCGCCGGAAGAACGGTCCTGGATGAGATGTTCAGGAACGGAGGAAGACCGGACGAGATAGTTGAAAGGATGGGTCTCAAGGCGATCCAGGACATGGAAAGTCTTGGGAAAATGGTCTCAGAGGTAATCGACGCCCACCCTGAGGTGGCAGGCAGGATAAGACAGGGCAGGCAGGAGCCGATTAATTTCCTGGTCGGTCAGATCATGAAAAAGACCCGAGGCAAGGCGGATGCCAGGAAACTGAGAAAACTGCTGAGGGAAGCGCTCCTTTTAGATGAGTAAAATCAAGGAAGCCTGTCACTATAAAAGATGGCGGAGCAAAGCGACTCAGCCATTTCAGAAACTTCAAACTTTAGTCACTTTAGTCACTCTAGTCACTTTAGTCACTTTAGTCACTTATCATAGGCATTTATGCCGATCCATTAACACAGCATCATCTTTGCCGGCCCGGATAAAAAAACCAGGTTTACTGTAATTAAATAAACCCTCCCAGGTTTGATCGACATGCGCATCATATACGCAACCGATATCCATCATGCATTGAGACAGCTGGAAGAGCTTTTTAAAAGGACCGATCCGGATCTCTATATCATCGCAGGAGATCTGGCATACCGTGCCTTTTACAGGTACAAAACCGCATGGCGCCTTATTGAGCTTGAGCAGATACTGAAAAGATACGGCAAGGATGGGCAGAGCCTCCTTGAGACGGCCTGCGAAATATGCGTTACAAAAAATGAGGGTTCGCATTACGAAAGGGCCCTGGAATACCTTGACCTGGCACGTAAGGCAGAGGATTTTCTAAAAAAGACCTACCTGAAGATCGAACGCATAATAGAGCACACCTCAAAGGCCCCCGTTTATGTGCTTCCGGGAAACTATGACATGGATCTTAACGAGACCCCCCTATCCGGACGCAACCTCCACCTTGATTTTATAGATTTCAAGGGCCTTCGCATAGCCGGTTACGGCGGCGCGAAGGTTCACACGCCCGGAATCCCGGAACACCTTCAGGTTCCCTTTATAGAGAATAAAGGCCCGGAGGGGGTCATTTCCGAGGCATTTGATTTTTTTACCGGTTGCCGCCCCCAGATACTGGTCACCCATGAACCACCCTATGGGCACCTTGATTTCCTGAAAGGGTACGGTAATGCCGGAAGCGAGGGAATCAGAAGATATATCGATGAAAAAAAGACGGTCGCCGTGCTTTCGGGACACTACCACGAACAGTGGGGCGCCGTGAACGCGGGCGGAACCGTGATATTCAATCCTTCCAATTTCGGAAGGACATTGGAATTGACAAGGACACGGCGTGGAGGCAATTTCCTCCAGCTGGAACTGAAAGGCGGGCATATCGAAGAGGCGCAGCTCCGCCGTCTGGAAAAGGAGGACATCTATCCTGTAGTACATTATGAGCCTTCAGGCAGCGGATTCAGATCCATAATACTGGATGAAAAGAGATACGCGGCTATGGGAGGCAAAATCCGGAAAACCATCCATATAAGGCCTATAAGGCAGCTCAGGAAGGTAAAATCCTTTTTCCTTCAATATGAAACCGAGCAAACGATCCAGTTGATAGACAAGCTTGAATCTATAATTGAGGAGCTGAGAGGAGAAGGCATGGAGATCGCCTTTGACCTGCTCGGATCCCTCAATTTCGGCATGGCCGGAAAAGGCTCCGACATAGACCTGGTCCTCTATCTGAGGGGAAGGGATTGTGTCCTGGATAGAGAGGATACATGTGCACTTCCCAGACCGGTAGAGGCGGTATTCAAAGGGCTCAATAAACGCGACATTGAAATCGATGTCTGCGACAGTCTTGATCTCGACAGAATCGGCAGGGCAATTATTGAAGAAAACAAAGAAGACGGTCAGCTCCAAAGGTTTATTTTCTACAGGACCGTGTGCAGGCCGGTAAACCTCAAAACCATCAAGGCCGTTGAAAACCTGCTCCTTGGAAAAGAAAATTTTCGGCGGAAGGTTGAAGTCTCTCTCAAGGAACATATCGAGATCCTGGTCTCCTCGGTCAGGCATGTCAGATCCTTTGATAAGTACAGCACCAGACTTCGCGAAATGGGGGTAAAAGTATCTCCGGATGTTGAAGAGGCCATAAAGAACTATCTAAGGGGTCGGAAAGAATGAGGACCTGCCCCTGTACCTCGATCACCTGCAGAATCCACCATCTCATAGACATACAAACAGCAGCTTGAAACTCCATAGCCCCACGGCACCGGCAGGATGCCGGATGAAAGCTCAGCCGGAATACAGCGCGCGCGGAACAACAACCAAACGCCGCCCGTTACACCTTGATGGTGTTTCAGTCGGCTTTCTATAATATTGACAAGCCCTGTTTCACCCCCCTATACTTATTTTTTCACCCAGGCAACAGGAGACCGCGGATGAATTACAGAAAGAACAGAGGGATATCCTACTGGCCGGACAGATATGTGGCCAAACGCCGAAGCGCCACTGAGGCGATCGGCCTGATAAAGAGAGGCCAGAGGGTCTTTATCTCCTCTTTTTGCGGTGAACCGCAGGCCCTGGTAAAGGAACTCTCCTCGCAGTCGAACTGCTTTACGGATCTTGAGATCATCAGGGTTTTCAGTCTCGAAACGACCCCCCTGTCAATTATCGCCGACCGGACGTCCTGCCAAAGTTTCAACCTGAGGTCCTTCTATCTCGGTTCCGCCAAACCCAAAGCCATTTCACAGATGAAGCGCTTTATAACGCCCATAAACCTTTCAGCCGTTCCTCGGCTTTTTAAGAGCAGGAGGGTGCCTATTCATGTCGCCCTCATCCAGGCATCCGAGCCGGATGATTTCGGATGGATGAGCCTGGGGGTCAGTGTGGATGTAACCTATTCGGCAGTCCACTCGGCGGACCTTGTTATCGTCCAGGTAAACAGAAAGATGCCTCGAGTTTTAGGCAGAAGCTTCATCCATGTAAACGAAGTGGATATCATCGTGGAACATGACGAAGAACTTATATCGATAGGCAGGGCTCCGGAATTCGAATCGGCCCACAAGATTGCAGGACAGGTCGCAAAATTAATCGAAGACGGATCCACAATGCAGATAAGCCTGGGTTCCACGCCGCAGGCGCTGCTGCTTGCCCTTTCGGAAAAAAACGACCTGGGGATACACACACAATTCCTCACGGATACGATTATGAGCCTCTATTCCAAAGGAGTAATAACAAACAGGGTCAAAGGTATCAACGAGGGAAAGCTGGTAGCCAGCGGGGCCATAGGATCAAAAGATCTCTACGAATTTCTGGACGATAACCCGGCGATCGAATTTCATCCTTCCGATTATGTGAACGACCCATCCGTTATCTCCAGACACAATAAGATGGTGGCCCTTAATGTTGTCATGGCAATGGATCTCACCGGCCAGGCGGCTGCCGACGCGCTTCCCTATAATCACTACTCGGGCGTCAGTGGAATCATGGATTTTGTAAGGGGTTCAAGCCAGTCCCCGGGAGGCAAAAGCATCCTTATGCTCCCGTCCGCCACAATGGACGGTAAAAGCAGCAGAATCGTACCTAACCTAAGCGACATACCGGTGGTAATTCCCCGTGGTGATGTCCAGTATGTGGCGACCGAGTATGGAGTGGTGAACCTTTTCGGCAAAAGCCTCCAGGAACGGGCAATCGCTATGATTAGGATAGCCCACCCCGACTTCAGAGACGAACTCTTTAACAGGGCCAAAGAGTCAGGCCTTCTGGGTCCGGAACGCTCACTGTCGGATACACTCAAAAGCGTCTATCCCCAGAACATAGAAGAAACACGCATTATAGATTCGATAAAAGTGCTTTTCAGGCCATCTTTTCCGACCGATGAGAGAAACATTCAGGAGCACTTCTATAACCTGGACCGCAGGGACATTGTAAAAAGGTTCTTCCATGAAAAAACCGCTTTTTTGAGAGATGATATCGCAGACGTATTCGAAATAGACTACGTTCACGATATGTCGATACTCGCTGTTATCGGCGAACCCGGCTTTGAAAAGGTAATAGGCATCGGAGGTTATTTTCTCGATAGAAGCACAAACATGGTGGAGGCCTATTATTCCGTGGACAAGACATGGAGGCGCAAAGGCATATCTACCGTTATCCAGGACAAACTTGTTCGGACATCCCGGGATAAAGGCATCAAGGGGGTCATTGTTTATACCACTCCCGACAACCAGGAGATGATAAGACTTTTCAACAAACTGCCCTACAAAGTGGAGACATGCTTTGACCGGGAAAGAGGTTTTATGCTCAAGACCTTCTTCGACAAATCCCTGGAGGCTTAGTAGAGCATTCCACCGTCTTAGCTGATTTATTGAATTTTGTGAGACCTTACTATGAAATTAAAGGAGGATTATAACATGCCGGAAACTCCTGCTTTCTATGACGCGCACCTTGATGAGTATAGAAGGATCGCCTACGTAAAAGGGCAAGATGAATATGAAAGGCTGTACAAAGAATCCATCGAAGATCCTGAAACTTTCTGGGCCGCAGAGGCGAAAAAGTATCTCAGTTGGGAGAAGAATTGGGACATGGTTCTTGAATACGATCCTGATGAAGCCAGAATCGAATGGTTCAAAGGAGGAGCTTTGAATGCCTCCTATAACTGCCTTGATCGTCACCTGGATAAATTAAGGGACAAAATCGCATATTACTGGGAAGGAGACGACCCTGCCGACAGAAAGATCATCACCTATGGCGACTTATACAAGCAGGTCAACAAGATGGCCGCCCTCCTTAAATCAAGGGGCATAGGTAAAGGGGACAGGGTGGTCATGTACATGCCCATGATAACGGAGCTGCCGGTGGCCATGCTTGCCTGCTCCAGGATCGGAGCGATCCACAGCGTCGTATTTGCCGGGTTCAGCGCCGAGGCCCTTACCAACCGCATCAGGAACTGCGGGGCAAAGATGCTCATCACAGTGGACGGGGGCTTTAGGGCAGGGAAAACGATTCCTCTGAAAGTAACCGTGGACGAGGCCCTCCGCAACTGCCCTGATATTGAAACGGTTATCCTTGTGGACAGGGCGGGACTTAAGCCCGAGCTTAAAAAAGACCTTGAGATCTGGTGGCACGAAGCTATTGAAGATCCACAACTGCCCGATTATGTGGAACCTGAGCCGATGGATGCGGAGGACCCGCTTTTCATACTATACACCAGCGGAAGCACCGGGACCCCAAAGGGAGTGGTTCACACCCATGGCGGATATCTTCTTTACGCCGCCATGACGACACGGATCGTATTTGATCTCAAGGATGACGAGGTCTTCTGGTGCACCGCTGATATAGGATGGGTTACCGGGCACAGCTACGCGGTCTACGGACCCCTTACGAACGGACTCACAGGAGTAATTTTTGAGGGAGTTCCGACATACCCGGGCTTTGACCGTTACTGGGACATAGTGTCCAGGTACAAGGTCGCCAAATTCTACACCGCCCCCACGGTTATACGCTCACTGGCAAAGGAAGGAAGCGAACATGTCAAAAAGCATGACATCTCATCACTCAAACTGCTGGGCTCGGTGGGAGAACCTATTAATCCGGAGGCCTGGAGATGGTACTATCACCATGTGGGCAGGGACCGGTGCCCGATTATGGATACATGGTGGCAGACTGAAACCGGGGGCCACATGTTGACCCCCCTTCCCGGGGTATCGCCCATAAAACCGGGCTCCTGCTCCATGCCTTTTTTCGGCGTGGACCCGGTTATTCTGGATGATACGGGTCAGGAAACCAGGTTCCCGGACCAGGAAGGGGTTCTGTGCATAAGAAAACCGTGGCCCGGCATAGCACGCACGCTCTACGGTGATCATGAGCGGTTCATTGATACCTATTTCAGCCAGGTACCGGGCATGTATTTTTCAGGTGACGGTGCGAAAAAAGATGAGGACGGCTACTTCTGGATAATCGGAAGAATAGATGACGTGATAAACGTATCGGGTCACCGCCTCGGAACCGCCGAGGTTGAATCCGCCCTGGTACTGCACAACCTTGTGGCCGAGGCGGCCGTGGTGGGGTTTCCGCATCAGGTAAAAGGCCAGGGAATTTACGCCTTTGTAACGCTCAATTCGGGCGTAACCGAATCGGACGAATTGAAAAAGGAGCTGGTCGCCCTGGTGCGCAGGGAAATCGGTCCGATTGCAACGATTGATATAATTCAGTGGGCCGACTCTCTTCCCAAGACGAGAAGCGGAAAGATAATGAGACGAATCCTTCAAAAGATCGCCGCAGGGAAGGTGGATGAGCTGGGAGACGTATCTACGATTGCCGACCCCTCTGTGGTGGAAACCTTGATGCGGGAGCACCTCGCTTTAATAGGACAAACCTGAGACGCGAGTCAAACCAACGCCCCGTATTCATAACGGGGTTTTAATCCACGAATTCTTTCAGCCTGACGGACCATGATCTATACCGATAAAAAGGGGTTACCTTTTGAGGTGAAGGGTTTCAGTCCTGAGGATCTTAACCGGCTCATGGAAATGTACAGCTGTTTTTCTCCCAAAGGCTCTTTTCAGGGGATGCCGCCCTGCGATGGGGACGCCTGTTGCCGGTGGGTTGAGGCCCTGATAGAGAGAGGAGAGAACCTTATAGCCGTTCAGGATGAAAAGGTGACAGGCCACGCCGTGCTTCTGCCAGACAGCAGACTGGAAGACGCGGAATTCCTGATATTTGTGAGCAGGGCCAAAAGGGGCAGAGGCATGGGCAGCCGGCTCACCGGCGGGGCGCTTAAGCTGGCAAGGAAACTTGAGATAAAAAAGATCTGGCTCACCGTGGATGCCTACAACTTCAGGGCGACAGGGCTTTACAGGAAGTATGATTTCAAGTTTTCAGAACAATGCGGATCCATGACTGAAAGACTCATGACACTCATACTTTAAGACAGGGGACCTTCTCCCGCCGGCTAAACGGGAAATGAATCAAAGACGATGAAGACGGAAAACAGAATAGGAGTCATAAGGGATGCCAGGTATCTGGAACATATGCCGGGGCATATGCATCCCGAACACCCTAACCGCATTAAGTCCATTTACAGGATGCTCGATACCGACTTCAGCGACAGGGTCGTTAACATAACCGCTGATGCCGCGACCCTCGAGGATCTTGAGATGGTTCATACTCCCTCTTACATAAAAAAGGTAATGAAGACCGCGGAGCAAAATTTCACCAGTCTGGCACCCGATACCCCTGCAAGCAGGGGGACCTATCTGGCCGCATGGCTTGCAGTAGGGGGCTGTCTCAAGGGTCTTGACAAACTGCTTAAAGGAGAATTTCCCTACTGCTTCGCCCTTGTGCGACCGCCCGGGCACCATGCCCTGCCTGACCGGGCCGGAGGCTTCTGCATCTTCAACAATATCGGCGTTACGGCCCTTCATGCGTTGAAACGCCTGAAAAGAATTCTTATAATCGACTGGGACATCCATCATGGAAACGGCATTAATCAGCTGTTTTACAAGGATAACCGGGTGCTCTATTTCTCCACCCATGACATGCTTCTATATCCATACACCGGGGACTGGGATAAAACCGGAACCGGGGATGGAGCGGGATACAGCATCAACATACCCATACCCAGGGATCTTACGGACGCCGATTTCCTGTACCTGTACAGCAGTATCCTGGGGCCTGTCTATTCCCGCTTCAGGCCTCAACTCGTCCTTGTTGCAGCAGGATTTGATTCAATCAGAAACGACCCTATCGGCAGGTCCCGACTCACACCCGGGGTCTTCAGAGATCTAACCGGGGTTTTAATGGGCATGGGTGAAGGCGTGGGCTCCCCCCCTGTCCTTTTTGTGCTCGAAGGCGGCTATGATCCAAGGATACTTTCAAGCGCGGTAAAGGAGGTCCTTCTTGCCCTTGACGGGGGGGCGGACAACGGAAGCGATATTCATGAAACAGGCAGGGCAAGGCAACTGATCGAAAGGACGGAGGCCATCCACTCCCCCCATGGGGTGTGGATATCTTGAGACCGAACCGATTTTATTATGCATGTTTTGCGGATGGGCTATGATAAAGGCAAGGATAAAGGCTGAAAATTCAAAGGCCAATATAGGTTCATACAAAGAGACATACCGGTCATTTTCATGGGATGATATCTACAAGGAATTCACCTGGCATGAGACCGGACTTGTCAATATCGCCTACGAGGCAGTGGACCGCTGGGCCGAAGATCCTGAAAAGGCGGACAAGGAGGCACTTGTCTTTGAAAAGGGATCCGAGAGGGTGGCATTCACCTATTCGGAGCTTAAGGAACAATCGGCCGTATGGGCAGGTCTGCTTTGCGATAAGGGGTTCAAGCAAGGTGACAGGCTGCTCATCTTTCTGGTGCCCTGCCCTGAAATCTATCTGGCGATTCTCGCCTGCGCCAGGCTGGGTGTAATATTTTGTCCCCTTTATTCAAGCATGGGCTTTGACGAACTGGAGGACCGGATATCCAATGCCGACCCGCTCGGCATACTTACTCAACCGGATCTGGCTGAAAACCTCCCGACAGAGGTCATGGGTAACGTCAGACATACCTTATACACGCAGGGACCTCTTCCGGGGCTGTTTAACGGGGAGGACCTGGTCTCAGACGGCCTGCGGCAGGTAAGAGGCGGAGGTGATATCAAATGGCTTTCTCTTGACTCCCCGCTCTATCTCATCCACACCTCGGGATCCACAGGACCGCCCAAGGGAGTCCTTCACTGTCACGGTGATATGTCAAGTCATCTTATCTCCGCACGCTATGCCCTTGACGTCACTCAGGATACCGTGCTATGGACCGACGGCAACCCTGCCTGGATAACAGGGACCGTCTACAGCACCTTCGCCCCCTGGCTCTGCTGCGCGACCTCGGTGGTTCAGGGAGCACCTTTTACGGCATCCAACTGGTACAGGACACTTGAAACCAGCAGGGTAACCGTATGGTACACGACCCCGATGACGGTCGGAAAATTGATGGAAGCGGGTGAAGACCTCCCAACCAGGTATGACTGCTCCAATCTGAAACATATAGCCACCGTAGGCGAGGCCCTGGTGCCGGAGCTTTTCTACTGGTTGAAAAAGAATCTCAAACACTCGCCCCACGACACCTGGTGGATGAGTGAATCCGGAAGCATCTGCATCTCCAACTTTCCCTCAATGGACATCAAACCAGGATCCATGGGCAGGCCCCTGCCGGGGATAGAAGCGGACATAGTAGATGAGGAAGGCAACAGGCTTCCCCTCCTGACCATGGGCCAGCTGGCACTAAAGACCCCCTGGCCTTCGCTTATGAAGACGATATGGCGGGAGGACCTGAGGTACCAGGCCTATTTCACAAAAACAGGCTGGTTTCTGACCGGAGACATGGCACTCAAGGATGAACAGGGCTATTTCTACCACCAGGGAAGGATGGACGACCTGATAAAGGTTGGAGACAAGCTTCTAGGTCCCTATGAGATCGAGCACATCCTCTGCCAGCACCCTTCGGTTCTGGAGGCGGCCGTTATATCCAAAAGCGCCGAACAATCGTCTCCCCACCTGAAGGCGTTTATAACCCTTCAAAGAGGAAACGTGCCTTCGAGCAGAATGAGCCAGGAAATAAAGGCCTTTGTAAAGGCAAATCTATCACCTGACACACCCCTTAAAGAGGTCGAGTTTTGTGAAAGGCTTCCCAAGACCAACGCGGGAAAACTTCTGCGAAGGGTACTCAGGGCCAGAGAGCTCGGCCTGCCCGGTGGCGATCCCACTCTTATGAAAGGCTGAAAGGATCCTCCGTTTTTCAGACCCTTCAATCCCTCCTGCCCCAGCAAGTCTTTGCCTTTTTTTTATTAATCAGGTAGTCCCCATCCGGAAATGGATCATTCCCGGATGTTGCTTTCAGCAGTCAGCTGTCAGTAAGTAGCCAGCAAGTTGATATTCCAAATGTTTTACTGACAGCTGAGAGCTGATTGCTGATAGCGTGAGTCCATAAATCTTGATTTATGGATGAACACCAGGTAAAATTTTTCAGTCGTGGAAATACCTTCTGAAAGGCATTTTATTCAAAAAAACCGGTATCCGGAAAAGGAGGAGTAAAATGGCCAAAATCCTGATAAGAAGGAAAATCCCTCCGGACGCAGAGGGCGCTGTTATGGATCTCCTGAACGGAATGAGATCCCTTGCGGTCGTGCAGCCGGGATACGTGCACGGTGAGACCCTTAAAAGGGTCGACCAGGCCGGAGAGATCCTGGTGATAAGCACCTGGCGCTCCATAAACGACTGGGATGATTGGATCAACAACCCCCAAAGGCTTGAAATACAGGAAAAGGTGGATTTTCTTCTCGGAGAAAAAACCGAATACGAAATCTATGATTATCGCTGAATCCGATTTGGAGCGTTATTGCAAAAGCCGTTTTCATGCCGGGTCATCCGACTGAAGAGGTTCGACGCAGATCTGTTCCAGGGACTCGTTTGCTTGACGAAAGCAGGTATCTTTTCATAAGGCGGAGGAATCTGATTTGGGCTTGAAGCACAAGCTGGTAACCCCTGACAAAATCATGACTAAAATCAAACCGGGGATGAGTATCTTTCTCAGCACAGGCGTAGCTGAACCCCGCACCCTGCTCAAAAGTCTCAAGGCATCCGAGTCACGAAACCTGCAGGATCTTGAATTGATTCAGCTTGTAAGCCTTGGAAGCGCACTTTCCTTTGAGGAACGCTATTCCAATAAATTCCGGTTAAAGACATTCTTTTCCGGCTGGATCGCCAGTGAAGCCATACTTGCCGGAAAGGTGGATTTCATTCCTGCCAGGTTTTCAAAGATCCCTCAGCTCATAGAGTCAGGGTCAATAAGGATCGACGTCGCCTTCATTCAGATCACCCCTCCGAATGAAAACGGTTATTCAAGCCTGGGACTTGCCGTGGATGTGGCAAGAAAGGCAATGGAAAAGGCATCTATCGTGGTAGGGGAGATAAATAAGGATGTCCCCATGACTTTGGGGGACACCTTTGTCCACATGGATGAGTTTCACTATCTGGTCGAGGGCGAGGAACCGCCTCTATATTTTCCCCGATTTCATGTGGATGAGACATTTGACAGGATTGGTGCCAATGTCGCATCCCTGATCGAGGACGGAAGCTGCATCGCCTTTTCCGTGGGGATGCTCTTTGAGGCCCTTGCCCGGCACCTTGCAAGAAAAAAGGACCTCGGCATTCACACCCCGCTTTTCACAGACCCATTGATGGACCTGATGAAAAGCGGCGTCGTAACGAACAGGAAAAAGGGGTCATTCAGGGGCAAAAGCGTGGCAGCCTACGCAGTAGGCACAAAAGAACTCATGAGATGGCTCCACAACAACCCTCTGGTGGAATTTCAGGGCATTGACATCGTAGCCGATCCAAAGCGGATAGGCTTAAACGACCGTTTCATCATGGTCCTTCCGGCAAGAAAACTGGACCTGACAGGGGGCATCGCCCTGCACAGCGGAAAGGGCAATGTGGTTGCCGGGCCTAGTGAGGCCCAGGAATTCTTCACAGGTGTAAACTTTTCCAAAAAGGGGCATGTAATATTTGCGCTTCCCAGCCGAAACCTGAACGGCGAATCCAACATACTCCTTTCTGTCGAGGACTACCCAAATCAGCTCTACATACCCGAATCCCTTGACCTCGTGGTAACCGAATACGGAACCGCCTCTCTGACCGGGCGGACAATGAGAGAAAGGGCGCTTGCCCTCATAGATATCGCCCACCCCGATGACAGAGAAAAACTTGTGCGCCTTGCCAAGGAAAATAATATCGTCTTCCGCCATCAGAGCTACCTTGCCGATTCAGGCCGCATGTACCCTGCTGAGCTTTCCTGCACAAAGACATTCAAAGACGGCCTCACAATAAGGTTCAGGGCCATAAAACCTTCCGATGTCGAGGAAATGCGAAGACTCTTTTACAGGTTTTCAGACAAGGCGGTATATTACAGATATTTTTCACCCATCAAGACGATGCCCCATGCCAAGATGCAGGAGTATGTAAACATCGATTACAATCAAAGCATGTCCATGGTGGGCCTTGCAGGTGAGATGGATGAGGAACGAATAATTGCGGAGGCAAGATACGTTCGCTTCACAGACAGGCCGAAGGCCGATGTGGCATTCGTAGTAGATGAGCAGTATCAGGGAAAAGGCATAGCCTCCTTTATGTTCGATATGCTTATGGGGATTTCACGGGAACGTGGAATCAAAGGTTTTGAAGCGGATGTACTGGCGAACAACACGGCAATGATAAAGGTATTCGAAAAATCTCCTTACCCCGTAAAATCTGTTTTGGACAGTGGGATATATGAGATATCAATCCCTTTTTCAGACGAGGTATCTGATAGCACCGGACTCCTGGTAAGGGAGTGAAGCTATGTGTCTGATCCTGATAGCGGTCGAAACCAGACCGGAGCTGCCCCTTTTCGTGGCTGCGAATCGAGACGAATATTATAAAAGGCCCGCTGAAAAGGCGGGCTTCTGGAAAGACTCCCCTCAAATCCTTGGCGGGAAAGATATGAAAGCTGGGGGCAGTTGGCTCGGGATTACGAGAGATGGAAGGATAGCGGCAGTAACAAATTTCCGCGACCCCTCATCAAAAATCACGAATTCCCCGTCCAGGGGGATGCTGGTAAGGGACTTTCTTCTTGGTAAAGATGAACCGGAAGATTATCTCTCCGGACTGGAAGAGAGGGCGGATGAATTCAACGGTTATAATATCGTTGTAGGCGTAAGACAGAGGCTTTTCTGGTATTCAAACAGGGGAGGGCCGAAAAGGTTTCTCGGTCCGGGCATCTACGGCATAAGCAACCACCTGATCGACACACCATGGCCCAAGGTGGAAAAGCTGAAACAGGCCTTTTCCCGGCTGCTTTCAAAAGGGGCTCCGATCGAAAAGGAAGTGGTCTTTGATCTCCTCCACGACCGTTCGACAGCTGAAGACAGCCTCCTTCCCGACACAGGCGTGGAACTTGAATGGGAGAGGGCTCTCTCAGCCGTCTTTATTGAAAGCCCTGACTATGGAACCCGCTCCTCCACTTTTCTGACGCTTGATGCGGCAGACAACCTGGAATTTACGGAACGCAGCTATAACCCCAGGGGTAGAAACGGCCCTGATTCCCATTTTGAACTGGCCCTTAGTCAGCCTGGCGAAACGCCGGAGGAACCCAGACAATTTTCCTGATATTCCCTGAGTCCCTTCTTGAGCCAGTCAGGTATCGCCTTTTTGCTGAAACTGTCAAGATCTATGCACACGGTCACATTGTGACCCTCAACTACGAGGGTTTCAGTATCTCTCAAGGCAAATATTCTGTAGCCCCAGGTAATCGAAGTATTTCCTATCTTAGGGACCCGCACCTCCACTCCCAGTCTGTCTCCATACCGAAGCGGCCTGTGGAAATCGGTTTCAAGATGTACCGTCGGGAAACCGGTCCGATGTTCAGTGATAACCTTTGAATAGTCTATGCCAAGCTGATCTGCGAAAAATTCCTCGAGCGCGACATGGAAATAATGAAGCATGCGTGGGTAATAGGTTATACCAGCATTGTCGATGTCGCTGAAACACACCTTCAGATTCGCACGAAATACCATCCTTTTCTCCTTGATTTATGGTAAACCGGAAGTCACTTCACACTTATCTTGCCTGAATCATATCAGATCCCGATTATATTTGACCTCCCTTTAAATGAGCATATTAAATGCATTTTCAACAAAATTCACCAAAAGAGATAGAAAAGAGCAGGAATAAATGCATATTTTTCTATCACCTAATCTGATTATATGCTATATATTTAGTATGTCATGCAAATGTTTAACTCCTGTTCACGCAAAAAAAGCTGCAAGAGATGAGGGCTTATATCTGGGCGGGAGTCTTTAATGCAGACATGAGATTTTTTCAAGGTCAAGGTCTCGGGAAAATCGTGTTGAAAATACCAAGGGAGGGTTTAAAGTATGTCTCTTTCAAAAATGAGGACCGTGGCTCTAATAACTGCCTGCATCTTCGTTCTTACCAGCTTTGCCGTACCTGTGCTGGCAGGCACTGCGGATGACAACGAGATTACAGGTACAACCATTGTGGGAGATGTGCTCTTTGCCAGGCCTTTGGGACTGTTGGCAACTGTCCTCGGCACTACTGTATTTATTCTCTCAATTCCCTTCAACCCGAACCAGGACAAACAGAAACTCGCAGTCGGGAAGCTGATTGAAGAACCTGCGGCATATACATTCAAGAGACCGCTGGGACAATTTTGACGGCTTCGTAAAAAACCCGACCGTCCCGGCTTGGGCGGCAGGATTTCGTGATGTGCAGTCTGAATTTCGACTTTTTATGAATGCATCGATTTTGCCCCCCCTTAAGGCCGGTCAACCATATCGCTAACAGGGCCCCTTTCAGTGCCACTGGTCCGTTTTTCCGGCATATTCTCCTTGACCCTTAGGCATTTCTTTTCTATATTCCTGTTTTTTTGTTAACAGATAGTTTTTACAGGTATTTTTATGTTTGAAGTCCTTCATGGACCGTTCAAATTGGCCTCAGCATGAACTATCCTGCCGGAGATCTGCGGGGTCCCAACAGAAAAATCCATACCCCAAGGGGCGGGAAATTTAATTATTTGCCGCCTCCGGCGGATAAAATCCGGTTAATCCCTATTAATTGACCGCACGGAAATCTTTTCCGGAAAGAAATCCTGCCATATTAGGAATTACACCCGGGAGATGAAAAACGATGCCCTTTCAAGGCACAGAGACATTTTTGAATGCAGCCTTAATCTCAAGGAAACGAGAATAGCAGGGGTGGAGATGCTGAAGCAAAAGACAAAGAAAAGCTGGGATACACTATGATAGGTCTTATCTTCGCAACCGGCATGGAAGCCGGCCCTTTACTTGCTGAGGCTGAGGCTGTTTGCTTTGAAAATCGCCCCATCGCCCTCTATAAGTTTTTACCGGAAGCAAGCAATACTGAATGCCTGGTTGCAATCAGCGGAATGGGAGGAGTATCCGCAGCACTTTCGGCCCAGAGTCTCATATGCATTCACAAGGTTGAGAGGATAATCCACGCAGGCATATGCGGGGCGCTTGTTCAGAACGAGTCTATAAAAATAGGCGAAGTCTTCAGGGTAACAGAGGCAAGGGAGGCATTGCGCAAAAAGAAAGTCTTTTCTCTTGACCGGGAATGGTGGAACGCACTCAAAGGTGCCAGCATGGTTACAAGCGAAAGGCCTGTTTTTGAAAAGGACACAAGGAAGAGACTCTCCGCTTTAGGCGATCTTGTGGACATGGAATCGGCAGTCATTGCCCGGGTGGCGAAGATGTACGATGTCCCATGTTCGATAGTAAAAGGGGTTACCGATTTCGCAGACAGGGACGGCAAAGAGATGGTAAAGAAGACCATCGGCCCTGTGTCGGAAAAGGTTTCAAAGATAGTTTTGCAGGAACTGGGAAAAAAGCTAGGGAAAAAGCCTGAGTAGAAACTGCCACGGAAGACCATGGACGAAAACCTTTACATAAAAAGGCTCCACAGGTCGAATCCACTGAGGGAACCCGCCGTCAAAAAGGCCCTGCAAAGGCTCGAACTTCCCGAGTCAAGCAGGGGACTTGATGCGGGTTGCGGCATCGGCCTTCAAGCTGTCACGCTTGCCCGTGATGTCGTCCCTGAAGGGCATATCACAGGCCTCGACATCTGCAAGGGATTTCTTGATGAGGCAAAAAGGATCATCGAGAAAAGGCACCTTACAGAAAGGATCACCTTAATACAGGCAGACATCAATTCCCTTCCTTTTGGATCCGATTCCTTTGACTGGCTCTGGAGTTCAGACAGTGCCTTCTACCCGTCGGGGGATTCCCTTTCACTGATTAACGAATTTTCCCGGGTGGTAAAACCGGGAGGAATCATCGCCATACTTGCCTGGACTTCGCAGCAACTTCTGCCGGGTTACCCGCTTCTGGAGGCAAGACTTAACAGCACCTTTTCAGGAATCGCTCCCTTCCACATCGATATGAAACCTGAGAATCATTACCTGAGAACCTCCAGCTGGTTTACACGGGCGGGAATTGAAGGAATCGAGGTCGCAACCATTGCAGGAGATGCCCATGCGCCTTTAAGTGGCGAAATGCGTGACGCGCTCCTTGATCTGATCGAGATGAGATGGAAAGACGTCGAAACAGGGCTTGGCGGTTCCGATCTAAAAAAGTTCAAGAAACTCACCGATCCCGGCTCCACCGATTTCATCCTTGATCTTCCCGACTACTACGCCTTTTTCACCTGTTCACTTTTTTACGGAAGGGCACCTGAATGATGGAGACGAAAATAAATTTTCTTATATTTTCCAATACAGGCAGACTTAAATATTACAGTTTGTTCTCACATCAGAAGCCCGTATTCCCTCAGGGCTCTTAACACATTCACAAACCCGGAAAGGCCTATGGAAATAAAAACAATCTTGAGAAAGACACCATGGGATACCCTTCGTGTCACAAAATGACCAATAACCGCAAAAATAAACACTATTGGAATTCCAATTCCGGTAAGCTTCAAGATGTTCATTGTTATTCCCTCACCCCAAATTAAGATACTTATGAGTCGACAAATTGACGCGCTGAAAAAAAGCACCTGTAAGGTGAGCTTTGCACCTACCGCATCTCTATGCCTGGAATATACAAAGAGGGCGATAAGAGGCCCGGCGGCGGCAAATGCCCCGGCAATGAAACCGCTTATCAATCCGATAAGGATTCCCAGGCTATTATTTAAAGCTTTTTTAATTTGTGGTCTAAAGATGTGATTAATTGCGAATAAAATTAAAACGATTCCCAGTGCGAATCTGAATACGGGTTGTTTTCCGAAATGAAGGATAAAGCCATAGCCTATTGGAACCCCCAAAGCCTCACCGACTAAAATAAGCCCCGCTGTTCTCCACTCTATTTTACTTTCCTTCCTGCCGGCCCATATTATTGTGCTGTTGAGAAACATCAAAAGAAGAGTCAGGACAAGTGTGAAACGCTCTAAATCACAGGATGTAAAAGCTATGCCGGCCATGACGATTATACCGAAGCCAAGGCCGGTAAAGCCTTCGACAAAAGCGGCAAAAGCCACTACAGAAAGATAAAGCAATAAAACGTAGGTCCCGTCCAGCATCATGGTATTATCACCATTTTAACCGCTTGCGATGTAATTTCAGCTGTCCCGCGAATAGAGAATCAACGTGGCTCTTGTAATATCCATGCTGCCAAACTTAAAAGTCTGTTGCCATATCACCCGCATATAAATCCATCTTTATATTTTTATTTCTCCGCCTAAGCCATACAATCAATGCAAAAGTAAAAACAACCCCGAAGATATCAGTGTATGCGCCTGGAATTATGAGAAGCATGGCAACTAAAAAAACGGCGATTCTCATAACCACCCCGATTTTTTGTCTATAAAAACCGACTGTACCTATAGCCATCAATAATGCAGATATACATGTAACGAACACCGTCCCGATGATACTGTACCATTTTCCCATAGCTAATATTGAAGGGCGGAAAATGAAAAAAAACGGAAGGATGTACTTCATAATAGCCAGTCTTATAGATACACCGGCAACTTTCAGCCAGTTTGCCTCGGCAATCGAGGAAGCAGCATAGACGGCAGTACATACCGGTGGAGTAAGACCTGAAAGTATCGCACAATAAAAGATAAACATATGCGCACATATCGGAGGGACATCCATCATCTGAAGTGCGGGACCCACTACAGATGCCGCAAGAACATATGCGGCGGTAGTCGGGATTCCCATTCCAAGGATCAAGCTGACCACTGCGGCCAAAACCAATGCAAGAAAAAGGTCACCTGAACTGGCCCCGATAATCATTTCACTGAGCTTTATACCCGCGCCGCTCAATGAAATCATGGCGATCGTTATCTGCGCGCATATCAGAAGGCTAACAACCGTCACCATTCCCTTTCCTGCCTGCCTGACTCCCTCCAGGATAATCAAAAGTCTTCCCAGGATATCTTTCCTGTTTAATGGGTTTATAAATACATAAAGCCCGAGATTTGTTATGATTCCCCAAAAAGCCGCCTTTGTTGGTGTATGCCCCATAAAAAGGCTTATAAGCAATACTAAAATCGTCAAACCGATAGGCCCGCTTGTGCCCCAACTCAATACGCTTCGCAAGGTCGGAATTTCCTCTGGAGGCACCCTGTCCATTTTTGCCTTTCTGGCCTCAAGATCAATACTGACCCAGACGCAGGTATAAAAAAGCAGGGCGGGTAATGTTGCCGCTAAAGCTATTTTCAGATAGGGTTCGCTAATTAATTCACTCATTATGAATGCACCTGCACCCATTATCGGCGGGGTTATCTGGCCACCGGAAGACGCTGTAGCCTCAACGCCTCCTGCAAAATGATTGGGATAACCCAATCTTTTCATCATCGGAATTGTGAAATTACCAGTCGTTGCGACATTTGCAATTGCACTGCCGGATAGCATCCCGAACAGGCCGCTTGCAACTGTGGCCACCTTTGCCGCTCCACCATACGACCTTCCTCCGGCAACTAAAGCTATCTTCATGAAACTGCTTGCACCGCCGGTTATCAACAGTATGGAACCGAAGATTATAAACGCGGCCACAAGTGTGGCGGAAATGCCTGTCAGCACACCCCAAATTCCTTCCGAGCCGATATACAGGTACTCAACGATATACTCAAAGCTGAAACCGCAATGTCCCCAATAGCCGGGGATATGTTTTCCAACAAGCGCATAACACATGCTGACTAATGCTATAATGGGCAAGATCATTCCGGTCGCACGCCTGGCAGCTTCAAGAACCAAGATGACCAGCAGCAGTCCCATTATTACTTCAGAGGGCATTGCCTGTAGACCCACGCTTTCCATTAATCTGTCATAACTGAATATTACATATGCGCAAAGAAAGGCTGAAGCGCCTGCCAGGATAATATTTAGGATACTAGGTCTGTCCTTAAGCCTCTTTTTCTTAGAAAATGGAAATAACAAAAAACAAAGGACCAAACTGAATCCGGCATGTATCGCTCTTTGAATCATATTTGGATATTGACCGAAACCGGCGGTATAGAGTTGAAAAAATACGAATAGGATACAAATGACACCTACGGCCGTGTTCCAAAAAGGTCTATAACCAGCATATTCTTCCGAATTTTCTTCAACTCCACTATTTTTCAAGTTAGCCATCTAAACACCCCGCCGTCTATTAAAGCTAAGTTTTAATTCAAAGTTATAGAATCTCAATCTTCATAAACAAAAAATCGGTTATAAAGGGGAAGGTCCCTGAATTGGTTAGTAAAAGTGCCTAAAAAACCCATTTAGGACTCTTAACGAAAAAAAGGCGGCCCGAATTTTTTATCTAGGGCCGCCTTTTTATTTACTTTCCTTCCGGGGGTATAAGGTTATCAGGAATTTTTATTCCAATTTCTCTGAAATATCTTATGGTCCCCATATGCAGCGGGAATTTTGTAAATTTCATCGTCATTTTTGGAATATCAAAGCCTTTCATTGCGGGGTAAGCCGCTTCTTGAAACTTTTTTTCCTCACACAATGTTTTAACTATTGTGTATACTTGATCTTCTGTAATACTGTCGTTGTAGCCGATATATCCTATGCATTGAACCGGGGTTGTATATTCCGGCACATCTTCAGCGGCAACTCCCTCAGGAACCGTAGTAAAATTAAGATAAGGCAGATATTTGTTTACTTGAACGATCTGGTCCTTATTCCAGTCCAATATCCTTACTTTTGTAAATGCCCTCAGTTCTTTGGTTGAAGCATCTAGAAAGAGTCCGCCCCCGGCCTTTACATAACCGCATATACGGTTGTCCTTTACCGCCGCAACTGCATCAGCAAGACCTCCGCGGTAATATTCCGGCTTTATTCCAAGGCTATCCATAGTTGATTGAACAAGGACTTCACAGGCCGTTCCCCTATATCCGGGACAGAACTTTTTGCCTTCCAGTTCTTTCAGCTTTGTAATACCGCTGTCAGCTCTAACGATATAATTCTGGGCATTAAAACTGTAAAGCCAAAGGGCCCTTGTCTTCTTCCTCGCTCGATCCTTAAATTTTCCCATTCCGTTGTAGGCTTCATAGAATACCGCAAAGGTACCAAGGCCGATTTGCAACTGCCCTCTATTGATTCTCTCGAGATTATCGACAGCCCCGCCTGTGGCAACTGTAGTGACATTGAATTCGTCACCATTTACTGTATTGATTGTCTTTCCAGCCGATACAGCATAAACATAGTGGCTCGAGGAAGTACTGCACGCACCGCTCAATATTCTTACAGGCTCAGCTTGAATAGCAGTTACAGTCATAAAAAACATAAAAGCACTCATCAGGAATACCAGTTTGATTCTTGGGTGTTTTACATGCATGCTCGTTCTCCTTTCTTTCATCTAATTCAAAGCTTAAATTTTTATTGCTCCTTCGAAACCACTAAGAATTGCCATTTTAAAATATAGAGTCGCGGAATATTCCTCCTATGATATTTGTTAATGAGTCATTTAATCAGATCTTGATATCATTTCTTTCCATTGCCTCCCGTTCTATCTCCTTTCTGAAATTTGGATGGCATATTTCTAACAATGCCTTTGCCCGTTGACTCATATTTTTTCCTCTTAGTTCTGCGATTCCATATTCGGTTACAACATAATCAGCAAGCGTTCTGGGAGTGGTCACACCCGCACCCTTTTTGAGGTTTGCCACTATCCTTGAGAACTTTCCTCTTCCAGCAGTGGAAGGCATAGCTATTACGAATTTACCACCCTTAGCCAAGGAAGCCCCAAGTGCAAAATCCAGCTGTCCACCCACACCGGTAAAAAGAGTGGAACCGATACTTTCCGCACAAATCTGCCCTGTAACATCAACTTCAATGGCTGAGTTTATTGCTATAAATTTGCAATTTTCAGCTATTACTTGCGGGTTATTGGTGTAGCTAACCTCATGAAACTCGGCTATAGGGTTATCATTAAGAAAATCAAACAATATTTTACTGCCCATAACAAAAGTGGCTATCACCTTGCAGGGGTGAAGAGACTTTTTTCTGCCGGTAATTACACCTCTTTTTAAAAGATCCACTATCCCATCACCAAACATCTCCGTATGAATACCGATATCCTTATGATCTTTGAGGCATGAAAGTATTGCGTTAGGGATTCCACCTATTCCCAGTTGAAGAGTTGACCCATCTTCAATTAGACTCGCGACATTTTTCCCAATCTTGAATTCTACTTCTCCAAGAATGGGAGAAATGGATTCGTAAAGCGGGTAATCGGATTCAATTATATAATCAAGATCCGATATATGAATTCGAGATCCGGATGTTGATGGGACTTTTGAATTTATTTCTCCAATGGTAATTTTTGCCATCTTGGCTGCAGTTGGCAGATAAGAAGTACAAATGCCATAACTGCAATACCCATACGAGTCAGGTGGTGAAAGCTGTAGTAATGCGATATCCGGCTTTACATAACCGTCTTTCATCAAGCGAGGCATCTCCCAATAGCGATTTGGGATGTAATCTGCTCTTCCGTCACACATGGCTTTCCGGCTATTAGGACCAAGCATGCATGCGTTATGGAAAAAGCTTTTGGAATAGCACGGCTCTAAATATTCTGCTTCACCCTCGACTCTTACATGGGTGATCACCACATTTCTTAGTTCTTCATGTCGCTTTACCAAGGCCTTTATAAATTCCCTTGGCGAGCCGTTTGAATGCCCTGTTATAATCAAGTTATTCGATTTTACTAACTGCGCTGCTTCACCTGGGCTGACATAATTACATTTACAATTGAAATTGTGGCTATTTTGCTTGACTAACTTCATATAATTCCTCCTATTTTTTTCAACTTCAAAGAGGACGACAATAATATATTCATAATATTTACCGTTTATTATGTTTACTTAACAAGCGACCCCGCAGCAGGCTGCGGGGTCGCCAGACGCAGCAGCAAATACAGCTCTGGGAAATTGTACCCTATGGGCCAAATATAACTATTATCAGTATGAAGTTGGCCAGCAATGCATAAGGTGTTGTCCTATTCCGTTGGTTTTATAGTTAAAATGATAAGTCAACATATTGATCAACCAATCGCGCGTATGTGCCGGTTCGATAACATCATTAAGGTTGAAAATTCTAGCTGCATTCCAGGGTTCTTTGTCTAAGTCCATTATCTTCATTTTTTCTGCAAATTTTTCGGGATCATCTTCTTTTTTCATATTATAGACTACGTTTACTCCCGTTTCAGGCGCCATAAAACTGATTTCGGCACTCGGCCATGCAACGATAGTATCCGAATTTCTTCCGCCACCCATATTCAGGAAGGCCTGACCATAGGTCTTTCGTACGACAACTGTGAGCTTTGGCACCGTTACGAGGGTAAGGGCATTCATAAAATTGATTATCTTTCCTGTAAGCTTCTTTCTCTCCCCTTCCACGCCAACAAGAAATCCCGGAGTATCAACAAACATTAGTATGGGAATGTTATAGGAATCGCATAATACCAGGAAGTTTGTTATCTTCTCGCAGGCATCAGCATCAAGGGCACCAGCTCGATGCATAGGGTTGTTCGCAATTATCCCGACAGACTTGCCTCCGATTCGTGCGAGTGTTGTAATTGCCGATCTTGCGAAATTAGCCTTAAGTTCAAAAAGTTCACTTCCATCGACTATTACCTTCAATATTTTTTTCATATCGTATACACGACTCGGACTTTCAGGAAGATATTTGAGGATGTCAGGCATTTCTTTTCCCGAACCGGCGGGAACTGGTGCGGTTGGTGGAAGCTGAGACGAATTTGTAGGCAGATAGGACAGAAAGTTTTTTAAAATATCTATACATTCCTCATCGGTTTCACCCAGCATGTCCGCCAGGCCCGTAATTTCCGAATGAAGACGCCATCCACCCAGTTCTTCCCAGGGAGTCTCCTCTCCTGTTGCCAGACATGTAACTTTTGGGCTGGATACCGCCAAGATGGCCCCTTTTTTCATGACTCTAAAATCGGACATCATCGTATACCACGTGGGACTTCCAAAACATGGCCCCAGCATCGCGGCAACCCAAGGCGCCTCTCTAAGTCTCTGGTATTGCGTAGGGTCATTACCCAACATGGTTACCATGCCTTTCGAACCCATATTATCTGGCATTCTTGCCCCACCGGCTTCTCCCAAAAAGACCAGAGGGATACCTTTTCCGCAAACCATCCTTTTTAGATAACCAACTTTTTTTCCATTGACACCGGCACTCGAGGCCCCCAAAACTGTAAGATCACAACTGAGAGATCCGACAGGCCGGCCATCTATTTTGCCAAATCCGATAACCTTCCCATCGCAGGGCGACCTGCCTTCCATCGCCTTTTCAGCCGACTCGGTGAAAAGTCCGACTTCCTGAAAAGTATTCTCATCAAGCAGGTAGTCCATGCGCTCTCTTGCATTTAGCCACCCATTTTCCTTATACTTCTGAAGTTTCTTTTCTCCACCCATTGAAAGTGAATATTCTTTTCTTTCTTCAAATTTTTTCATAGCCGCTTCAAAATTAGCCATGGTTATCTCCTTATCTTTTAATCGAGCTGTCTAAATTGATACTATTACAGCACCTGTTTCCACTGCATCACCGACACCGCATTTCACTTCACTAATCGTGCCACCTTCGAATGCGACTACAGGAATCTCCATCTTCATAGCTTCCATAATTACAACCTCATCTCCTTCGCTGATGCTGTCTCCGGGAGAAACCTTAACCTCTATTACCTTTCCTGCCATTGGAGCTGTTATGTCACCCATTTTCATTACCTCCTATCTAATATAAATTATTAATAATTTCAGATGTTCCACCTACCTACTGTCTTGCAAGACTATTATGTAAAATATATTGTATAACATTTATGTCAAGCTTTATTTTATTATGATTTTGTTGCAAATGATGTGCCAACCATTTCGCCATCCACGCTAACCCGAAAAATCCGATGATATTGAGCCGGTTACGATATCTCCCCTGTTTTATCTCTATTTCCTGCGGAAAAGACTGGTGTCACAAAATTTTACGCATTGTAAAGAAAATATTGGCATTCATGCACCTCTACCTCGCATGATCAGCAATACCTTTACCCATTAAAGGAAGACAGCTCTGCCTGACAATATCGATAAAAAGCGATTCAAAATCAGAGCATCGGCCGATTGCCGCACGGTTTTTGAAGGAACCATACGGGCATCTTTGATTTCCGGATGGTTCCTGATTAGTGGGATTGATTAATTAGGGATAATGGTCAGACGTGCTATCTAGCGCACAATCATAAATACTGGGGAGGATTGGATTGATTTTAGGTATACATGAGACTTAGGAAGCGCTATCCATTAGGCTAAAGCACCCATTTGCTATATTTTTTGTAATAATTTAATGCACTTCTTAGATTGTCTCTACGTGCCAGCTCCGCCTTCTCAGGTTCTTTATCCATAATCGCTTTCAGGACTTTTCTGTGCTCTTCCATCGCAAGCCGCATCCTGCCAGGCAATACAATAAGTCTTCGTTGAACAATTATCATTTTGGTAAAAATTAGGTCATTCAATCTGGAAAGCTCATTGTTCCTTGCAGCTGCAAACATCTTGGTTTGAAATTCCGAGACTAGATTGAAATAGGTATCCAGGTCATTTTCTTCAACCGCTCGCTCTATTGTTTCTCCAAACTTTCCAGAAAGTTCCTCCCATTCGGATGGATCTGATTTTTCAGCGGCCAATCTGGCGGCCAAACCCTCAAGGGATTCCCTGACCTGCATTATTTCGATAAGCGAATTGAAATCGATTCTTCTTACAACGGCACCCTTATTAGGTTCTTTTTCCACTAGGCCCCTGCTCTCCAGATCTATAAGTATTTCCCTGGCGAGCGGCCTGCTGATTTTGAATTCCAGTGTCAGGTCCTGCTCATTCAGTTTTGATCCCGGCAGATAGATACCCTCAACTATTCGATTCCTCAGCACCTCCGAAACATCGGCTCGATTGTTTTTAACTACATCTTTTTCTTTTTTCTTCATTATGCACCTCAAAGTATATTTTTAATGTGTTACAAATAATACTTGTTTGTTTGTATGTCAACATTGTCTTATAAATGTACAAATCGAAATCAAATTGTTGTCTCAACAAGCTTGAATCAATTCACAATGCTCTTTTAATCATTTTATCCTCCAGGCCAAAAACAGATCGCTTGGAAAAACCTACAAGATGATCCTGATTCGCTTCTCCTGAAGCACGAACGATGGAGATTGCAGAATGCCGTTTTTAAAAACCACGCTCATCAAGTACCAAAATTCACCTCCCCGGCTTCCACGAAAAACCTTGCCAATGCCCCTAATCTTGTTACTACATGGTCCTAAACCGGATTCATTTATATTGACTTTCTGCCCTCTTTTGGGAACTCTTAAGAACCGCCTTATCTATAAAGCATCAAGCCTTATCGAATCGCAATGGCGGAAAATCACTTTTGGAAAACCACTCTTAAAGGAACGGAAAATGGCAGGTGATAAGAAAAGATCTTCAGGACCCGATCTGGTCATAACCAGGGCAAGGCGCGAACAGGAGGAGAGGGATAAGACCTACAGGGAAAGGGCACTTAAGATTTTCCCATGGGTGTGCGCCAGATGCGGCCGCGAATTCAGCGGCAGGAGGCTTCGCGAACTGACGGTTCACCACAAGGATCATGATCACGACAACAATCCCCTTGACGGCAGCAACTGGGAACTCTTGTGTATATACTGTCATGATAATGAGCACTCACGCCTGCTGGAGGCCGAATGGACAAGGGATGCTGCACCTGAAAAAGGGAAAAAGAAACCATCCACATACAAGGCCTTCGCTGATCTTGGAGCCCTGCTGAAAAAGAAGGGGTGAGTCTATTGCCAGGCTACTGCTGATGTGGTTATAAGATTTGGACAGGGCATATCCGTACCCGCAGGGAGTGGTTCAACAGGCTCCCTGATGCAGGCAATATCGGAATCAAAGAGTGCCCTCAATATGGAAAACCTTCAGAATGGAAGAATTTGATTCGATGTAACGGGTCAATGCCTATATCGGGCAATGGACCCGTTTCATGATCAGAGCCTTTAATGAACGGAGGATTTCAAAAATGTTCGAAAAGGACACCCTCAAAATTCTTGAAAAGGCCCTTTATAAGCTGGAAGAAGGATTCAAAGAACTGCCCCAGGCGGATCAAAGTTTTGATCTGAATGGAATCGAAAAAGTCACGATGCAGGTAGCGGAAATCATGCATGATAATTACCCCTACTTTCATCCCTTTTACGCGGGTCAAATGCTGAAGCCCCCGCACCCGGTGGCGCGCATCGCGTATATGCTTTCTCTCTGGATCAACCCCAATAACCACGCCCTTGACGGAGGACGGGCCAGTTCAAGGCTCGAAAAAGAGGCGGTAAAAGAGATTGCCCGACTGTTCGGATGGGATACCTTTCTGGGCCACCTGACAGGTGGAGGCACAATGGCCAATATGGAGGCACTCTGGATTTCAGGCAAAGTGGAACCGGGAAAGAAGGTGGTAGCCTCCGAGCAGGCACACTATACCCATAAACGCATCTCCGAGGTGCTGGGGCTGCCCTTTGAATCGATCTCCTGCAATGAGACGGGAAGGATGGATCTAGAATCCCTTAAAGGGATCCTCGACAGTAACGACGTAGGCACGGTAGTTGCGACCATAGGAACAACAGGCACAGGATCGGTCGATCCCCTGGCCGAGATAATCGAACTCAAAAAAGAGTATGGTTTCAGGCTTCACGCCGATGCGGCTTATGGAGGCTATTTCATACTTGTGGACAATCTGGACCCTATTACAAAAAGTGCATACGACTGCCTTGGCGGGGCCGACTCCATTGTAATTGACCCACACAAACATGGACTGCAGCCTTACGGGTGCGGCTGTATCCTGTACAGGGACCCTGAGGTGGGCAGGTTTTACAAACATGATTCCCCATACACATATTTCACATCCTCGGACCTGCACCTGGGTGAAATCAGTCTTGAATGCTCAAGGGCAGGGGCTTCGGCCGTAGCACTGTGGGCAACCCAGAAGCTGCTGCCTCTTGTGAGAAACGGCCAGTTCGCAAGTGGTCTTTCCAAATCCCGCCAGGCAGCTACCAGGCTGTTTGAGAAGATAAAATCGGACAGTCGTTTCAGGACCATCTTTCCTCCTGAACTCGACATAGTGGTATGGGCACCTGACGGAAAAAGTGCCGGCCGGATTTCCGATCGCTCAGAGGATATGTTTCGAGCCCTGGGAAAGGACAACCTTCATCTGGCAACCTTCAGATATCCCTCTTCGATGCTTCGAAAAAAATGGAAAGACGTGGATCTTGACCGGCACGACGTAACATGCCTCAGGTCATGCCTGATGAAACCTGAGCATGACGACTGGATCGAAAGCATATGGGAGAAGATTGAACAGGCAGTCTGATTTGGTGATCGATTCTTTCGCGGACAGACTTTAACTATAACCCCTTCATACAGGTGTAAGAAAAGATGGACCTTCCCTTTACCTTGATAAGCGTCTCTTTGATATGGATGATAGCAGTAATTACCCCCGGCCCCAATTTTTTTATCACCCTTCAAACGGCTATCAGCAGAACCAGGCGCTCCGCCCTTATCGTGGCAGTTGGAATCTGTACCGGCACCGTAATATGGGGGATTGCCGGATTCTTCGGCATATCCGTCCTCTTTTCCGCCTCCCCCCTTGCCTACCTCTGTCTCAAACTTATCGGGGGGGGCTATCTGATTTATCTGGGTGTCAGGCTTTTTATCTCAAAGGCAGATGAGGACTCGACGGGACAAGATCTGCATCCAAAGGATATGAAGCCCTTTCAGGCCTTCAGGAGAGGAATCGTCACCAACCTTTCAAATCCAAAGGCAGCGGCATTTGTCGCCGGTCTTTTCGCCGCCACAATGCCTCCTGATGCACCTGCATGGTTGGGCCTTCTAACAACTGCCATAATGGTAACCATCTCCTTTGCATGGTATGCAGCGGTTGCCTCTCTTTTTTCGTTAGACAGATTCAAGGCCGTTTATAATAGATCCGTTACCCGGATCAACAGGATCTCAGGGGCCATCTTTACGGGCTTCGGGCTGAAGCTGGCGGCGGATTAGTTTACATTCGGAGGGACGGATTCACCCGGGCATTGATCCGGTCAGCAGATCCTGTTACGTCCAGTTCTCTTTGCCCTGTACATTGCCTCATCGGCCTCCTTAAGCAGCTGATCAACGGTCTTTGAGTGAGGTGGCGCCGCAGAAATTCCGCCACTGATTGTAAAGGGGATCTGCCCCGTCTGCGTAAGGAAAGGGGTATCTTCTATCCTTTTTCTCAGCCTTTCGGCCATTTTCTCTCCGCCCTTTGAATCTGTATCAGGCAGAAGTATGGCGAATTCCTCGCCACCGATACGGCCGAAAACATCCGGGATACGCAGGGTGTCCAACCCGATTTCAGCTAGATGTCTAAGCACCTGATCGCCTGTATCATGTCCGTATGTATCGTTTACCGTTTTGAAGTAATCGATATCGATCATGAGAAGGCAAAGGGGACGGCCATACCTCTCGGCTCTGTGTATCTCCTTTTCCGCAAGATCCCTGAAATGCCTTCTGTTGAACAGCCCCGTGAGGGGATCGGTAGTTGCAAGTTTTCTAAGCCTGTCCTCGGTCTCTTTTATGTTCGATACATCCCTGTAAATGATGTAGAAACCGATATGATTCCCCTCTACGATTACAGGTGAGGATTGCATCGATACCTGGAAAGTGTTTCCGTCTTTTCTCCTTCTCACTGTCTCGAGCCTGATCGTCTCACCGGAGGTGACCCTCTTTCGTATGGATATTGCCTCTTCCAGACGGTCGCGGGGGGCAACAAGCCTGCTGATATCTTCACCGATTAATTCCTCAAGAGAATAACCGAATAGATTGGAGAACTCAGGGTTGGCCCCCGTGATCCGGCCTTCGTAATCAAAGACGGCCAAGGCCTCCGGAAGCTGGGTAAAAAGGCTCTCAAAATAGGCTTTCTGAAAACGCAACTCCTTTTCAAGCCCCTTTTGCTCTGTAATATCGGAAAAAGTTACCACCGCCTTTTTCTGCGGGTCCTCCTGCTCAAAACTCTTTAACTTCATATGCCCGAAAAAAACGGTTCCATCTCTTCTTTTGCAGTTGACATCAATCTCCACCGGGGAACCTTTGTCATATGTTTCATAGGCCAGCCTTCCCACCCGATGGAATTCTTCTTTTGAAGAATAGAGTATTTCCGATATCCTGCCGACCAGCTCTTCTTCTTTTTCGTAGCCGAACATCTCTACACCCACCCGGTTTGCCCACCGTATCGTTCTGTTCTCCAGAAGAAAGATACCAAAAAGGGCGGCATCCAGTATCCTGTCAAGGAGTTCCTTCTGCTTGATGAATTCGGCATCCATTTCCTGTCGTCTGGATGCCTTCTTTTCAAGGATACTTGTGCGCTCTTCCAATTCCCTGCGTGACGATCCTGAATCCATTCCAGCCCCTCCTGATCAAGACAGACATCTCAGCCCTTTTGGGTGCTCATCCTAATAATGTCTCTTTAGAACTCACTGCGCGATAAATTGGAAAGACAACCAAACGGATAGCTTCTTTAATCATATTTTGACTCAAAGCTCTGATGTTGACAACAAAAAACTCTTCCATTTATCCTGTATTAGGATATACATTTAGAACTTTGAAAGGGGTGAAAAATGGGAAAAGGCACATTTCGGAAGGTCGGCGAATCGGAAAACAGGATGTTCGGCCCCACCTGTCTTATCATATGCGGATATGACTCTTCAGAGCAGGAAGAGATCCTTTCCCTCATAAAGGAATGCCTGTCAGAATTACCCGTAATATTTGCGGCAAAAGCCGATAGCGGGACAAAACTGGGTGAGATGGCAGCATCAAAGGCGGGAAAAGGAAGAGGCATTTCATCTGATCTCAAAAGGGCGATAATAATGTCGGGGCTCACGGAAAAGGAACTGCACCTTCTCCTTAAAAGTTACAGGGACAAGGGGTTCCCGACACAGCTCTGGGCAACCCTGACACCCGTATCTGAAAAATGGACCCTCGAGCGCCTGCTGCAGGAACTCTCTGCAGAGGCCGAAGCATTCAGGATAAGGCAGAAACAGGGACAGTGACAAAACAAAGCAGGAAGATACCTTTAAATCCGGCGCAAAATGAAGAAGATGATGATTATCGCAGCAGGCATAGGCCTTTTTCTGCTTTTTGCAATCGGTTTCATCTATTGCTGGTTCAATTATCAATTCTGGTCCCACCTGGACACGTCAACCTTTGACAGTCTAACAGAGTATAATTCGGAAAGGGTAAAAGCCTACAGGGGAAGACAGATATTAATACACAGGGATTTTCATCCCCTTATGGTCAAAATTACAAGATACGCAGCTCAATGTGACCTGACACTTCTTATCACACAAAGCTACCGCATACCAGGTAGGAGGACAAAAAACTGCATAGTGCCTCCCGCTGTAAAATCAAACCATCTTGCAGGCCATGCCGTTGATTTCAATATAAGGTTCAATGGAAGGCTTTTCGAGTCAAATGACATAAGGAAGGAAACTCTGCGCCTTGCCCCGGCAAATGTAAAGGCCTTCATAGGGATGTTGGTATCGGATGATTCTCTTAGGTGGGGAGGTGAATTCAAAGAGGAAGACCCGGTGCATGTCGATGATGGCCTCAACACGGAATACCCGGAAAAATGGAACGCATGCTACAGAGCTTGTCTTAAGGACCTGTCAGGTGCAAAAAAGAAACATACAGTGTGGATAAAACGTATTATCCCCTTTGCTGCCTTTTAGCCCTGCAAAAACCGCATGAACCTCAAGGCCTTATAAAGAGGCTGCCATTCGACCCTGAAAATAATTTTCGACAGATATGTCGCAGGCATCTTTCGGAACGACATTTTTTTCCTTTTGATTGTCCCGGCAGGCAGTTAAAAGAATCGGCATTCATTAGTATTTACAAATTTTACAAACACTTAGAACAACCAATTCTTATCTGGCACAGACCTTGCTTTTAAATACTACGAGTTGTTACTCCTGAAGCGGTTCTCCTCCTTGCGCTTCAGCAAAAACCCCTTCAACAGGAACCCGGGGATGTAAGACGATTAAAATTTGTGCGGATTCCTGTCAAAATAGCAGATCCCCTGCGCCCCATAATGATTTATCAGGGGCGCCGGGGACCGATTAAAGGGCAGGGAATCGGATCTCATTAATGAAATCAGAGGAGGTTGTCATGATCAAGACACCTAAATTCTTAAATACGGGCGTTTTACTTCTGACTGCGGTCGTAATACTCGGATTTTCCACCGACAGTCTCGCGAAACCCAGCAAAGACCGCAAGACCAGGGTGGTAATCAAACATCCCAGTCCCAATTACGGGAGAGTCGTTAAAAGACTGCCTGCAAGGCACAGAAGAATTTCCGTGGGTAAGTCCGACTACTATTATAACAGCGGCAGGTTTTACAGAAGCCGTTCGAATGGATACGTGATAGTGCGACCGCCTATAGGGGCTATTGTGGCATCAATTCCCGTAGGAAATATAACCTTTACCATAGGAACCGTCCCATATTACTATTACAGCGGCATACATTACAGGAGGGTCCCAACAGGTTATCTGGTGGTTGAACCTCCCACCCAGACGGTAATCGTGGAAGAGACACCGAATGATTATTGGGAAGGCTTTTCATCCGGGGAACAGGTAAAGGTAACGGCGCATCTTTTAAATGTGCGATCAGGTCCCGGAATGCGCCGTTCTTTGGTAGGCCAGGTACGAAGGGGCACGAGGCTTGTGGTTAGAGGGCACTCACCCGGCTGGCTTTACGTGAGTCTTCCCGACGGAAGGCATGGATGGGTAATGGCCGATTATATAACCGCTCTGCCTCAGCCCTCAAGCGGATAGATGAAGTAAACCTCCGTGAGGGCCTTTCGGTTCACTTGTCATTTATTGACAACCCCTTCTTTTACAGGACCAAAAGGCCCTCGTCCCTCCTGCATTTCTGTGCCGATACATTCTCTCCTAAAAAATGCGCTACTCTATTTTAGACCTTATTTTACGGATCGGGAAAGATATTTGAGGATAAAACTTTCAGCCTTCTCATCCCCTTTCCGTATCCAGCAGACCGATACCTTTTTGACTGTCTCCATCCTGGTAAACATGCAGGAAACGGCCACCTGCATCCTCAGGAAAGTGAATTACCATAACCACCCCCAGTAAGGAAGAAACCTCCGGGGCAAGGATTTTCATACGATTCGGCATGCCCAGGAGAAGATCCTCCCTGAAAACGGCCTCCTTCAGGTCGGGATAAATCGCAATCGGCACGATTTTGGCCTCAACAAGGTCGTTAAAGAAATGGGTCCCGAAAGAGGCCTCAGGAGTGCTGCCGTCCTCCTCGAATGAGACCTCCCCCAGGAACAGGGTACGGTTGATATCTTCATACCCCACGCGAACACCTAAATTTATATCGTTGCTGCCCCATCTGCCGGGGCCGAAAAGGCCGTATCGCTTGTCTTCAAGCACACGGTTGAGCCGGCTCACGGCCCGGCCGACACTCAGCTTTTCCTCAAAGGTAGACAAACGGCTGTATGCCCTGGGGTCCACGTATACCAGGTATTCCACATTATGGATGGCGCTGTTTGAAACGACCCGTGTATTGGTAAAAACAACGTCCTCCGGGTCAATGTTTTCAGGGATCGTCACGCGCCTGACATCTTCGGACATAGCAAGCGAGCGACACTGGAGCAGATAGAGTTTGTCCCGTTCCCATGCGAACTCCACATCAACAGGGTGCCCGCAGGCATGCTCCAGTTTCCGGAGGATATTTCTCATCAAAGAGACAAAGGGTGAATTTTTCAGGAAATTATCAAAGGTCACGCAGCCCCTTTCAACATCCACCTCCTGCCCCTTGAACATGGGCGGAGTGAGATATCCGTCTTTATTGACCGAGAGGGCATCAAATCGGTCTTCATCGTTCATCTCCTTCATTATCTGATGGAATGGAACAGCCTCCACGGCCCCTGATTCAAGATTAAGCGCGTCCACAAGCTTCTGGGAATATTTAATGATCTGACGGGCTTCTATTTCAGGCCGAAGACCGGGATGACTGAGGGGTATCATACGGGGGTAATCAGAGCCGACCCGGTCCACCGCCCTGGTCCCCAGGCCGTAGACAAGACGCACAAGGCCATCTTCCATCCGTATTTTGGGAGTCCATCGGTAGGGATTCCTTGAATAGGCCACGCCTCCTGCAAAGGGAAGGAAATATTTGCCGAAGCACCGTCCAACCACCTTCTGAACCAGCACGCTCATCTTTTCGTCAAAATCCAGGAGGTTATGGTCCCTGCGATAGAGTATGGGCGCAGGTCCGTAGGTGCTCATATGGACCTGTTTGAGACCCCATATGAACTCTTTAAGCCGGGTTTCCAGGTCACCCTGATTTCTTAAAAAGACCGAATCATATTTTCCGGAAAAGGCGGAACCGAATGTGTCCTCAAGCAGGCTGGAGGATCTTAAAATCAAAGGCTCCTGCCCCAGGCCGTCTAGAAAACCCCTGAAGGTGTCTACCATGTCGGGGGGGAAAGAGGCCTCCTTGAACAGCTCCGAGATATTTCTGTATTCCTCTTCAACGGCCTCCCTGTTCTTGTATTTCTGGCTGTGAAAATGGTACAGGCCGTTGTAGTCGATGAAATCGGAAAAAATCCCTGAATTAAAATAGTAGGACTCGGGCATGACCACATATTTTTTGAGAAGGGGGTCCTGTGACTTGAGCCTCGGCAGGATGATCTTGTAGGCGAGCAGCATGCCGGCCGCCTTGCCGCCGATCTTTCCCGGCCTGCGCCTGTTCCAGAAGCTGTGATCGAGCATCTCGTCCACGTCACGCATGGTAATGTGGTGTTTGCCTGTCCCGATAAAGGAAAGATGACTCGATATAAAATGGCTGATCAGGGCCACACGGACCCCCTCCGCCTCTATCGGATCGATGAACAGATCCCCCTCCGGAACGACGCAAAGGGCCTTCAGGGCCTGCTGGATCTTCCTGCCTGTAACGCCTTCGGTATTAACGACCCTGTTGAGTTCTTGAAACAGCGCCTCTTTCCGTGCAAGATTTATGTGATTTTCGATCTCCTGATCGGAGAAATGTCCCGCGAAATAGAGATCGATGAGCGCCCCCCGGTATTCGTTCAGCCCCTCTTCGCTCACCTTCACTCCCGCCTTCTCCATCAGCTCTCGTGCCTCATTTGAAACCGCCTCCTGCTCAACAATGCCCCGTTTGCTTAAAGCGGAAAGGAAGATGTCACGCATCTTATCCACAAGTTGCGGATACTTCATCATTTTTTGATACATCCTATAGGCTGGAACAAGATCCATATCTACCTTCCTTTTCTTTCAGTCGCGATTTTGGCGCCGGGCCGTGGCATGACCTGGCCCTCCTGTATTGACTCTATGATCCGTGAGCAAAGCGGACAGGCTTTTTTCCCACCGGTTTCGGTCAAAAGCATCAGATTGGATTGCAGGCTCCGTAAGAGTATTAAAGAAAGGATTGCTCGGATGGATCGGTCTTTTTCATGGAAACCAGGTAGCGCGGCGCCTCGCCGCGACAGAAATAATAAGGAGACCGGGGTCTTCCGCATAAAACATTCTAGCCGCAAAAAGCGGCTAAGGCAACCCCCAAAACCTTTTGATAAACAAGGAATTAGAGGATGCCGGCCGATTCAAAGTCTCGACTTGATTATGACCATCCTCTTTGGTGGGATAAAGATCTCCGGCCCGAATGTTTTATAAAAATGAACTCTCTGAAGTAAACTATACGGTATCAAGTCGGAATTCCATTGAAAGCCCTGAAACAGGGATTTCAATGGAATTTTTTTTGCCATCCCTGCTGTCGGCAGCAAAAATTTTAAGGATACGCCGGTACGGAATCTAATTGAAGAAATGGACCTGATCGCTGTTTTTCTATATAATTTTGTTTTAGTCATGAATATACTTTACCGTTAAAAGAGCTGAAGACATTTGCAGAGTCCTGCTTAGTGAAACATCAAGCCGATTTAAGGGGCCGTAATTATGGGCAAAATCATAAAATGGGCAATCATCGCCTTTTCCGTAGTCTTAGTGGTGGCGTTAATCGCCGGTTATATAATATTGGCAGGTTACGATTTCAATTCACTCAAGCCCCGGATAAGCAAGGCAGTCAAAGACTCCACCGGCCGTAAGCTCGTAATAGGAGGCGACATCGACCTGGCAATCGGCATAAGCCCTTCACTGGTTATTGAAGACATACGGTTTCAAAATGCCGCCTGGGGCTCCAGACCCGAAATGGTGACAGTGAAGCGACTGGAAGTAAAAGTGAGTCTTATTCCCTTGCTCGGTGGTAACATCGCAATCGAACGTTTAATCCTTCTTGAACCTGACATGTTGATTGAAACCGATAAATCGGATGTCACCAACCTGAGCTTTGAAACCGGAAAACCGGATAAAAAAAAGGCACGGGAAAAATTAACGGCGGCAGAGGACGGAATGACGATTCCCGCCCTGGGTTTCAAGGAACTTCTCATCCAAAACGGCATTCTCACACATTTTGATTTCCGTACCGGTGACTCCCATCAGGTTGTCCTCAGACGGCTGAGCCTGGATAAAGTAGGCTCGGACTCACTCCTTGCTCTTGATATGATTGGAACTTTTAACGGCAGGGACTTCACGGCAAGCGGTGATCTCGGACCCCTGAAGGCTCTCGCAGACGAGAAAAGACCCTGGTCCGTGGATCTCAAAGCTGAAGCCCTGGGTATCGATTTGGGTCTTAAAGGAACGATTAAGGACGTATTGTCCCAAAAGGGACTTGATATCGCCTTTTCAATCCAGGCGAACGATTTTGCCGAGCTGAACCGGGTTACAGGCCTGGATATACAACTTATTCCGCCATTTAAGGTCTCGGGCCGGGTATCCGACCCAGGACCCGAAGCGTACCATATCTCTGAGTTCAAGACTCTTCTGGGCGCCACGGGCTTGGCCGGGGATTTAAAGATCGACCTTTCCAAAAAACGCGCCAAGGTCAAAGGCTCCCTTTTTTCAGAAAAAATGGATCTGCGTCCGCTCATGGCCCGAATGAAGGACGCGCCGCTCCAGTCCAAAGAGGCAGTGAAACCTTCGGAAAAGGTGTTCTCCGCCACACCTCTGCCTTTGGAAGGATTATCCGCGCTAGATGCGGAACTTTTGTTTAAGGCAGGTCGAATTCTGACACCGCAGTTGGCGGTAAGGGACCTGAACCTCAAAATGATCCTCAAAAATGGGAAATTGGCCATTAAACCGCTTACAGCCTTGATGGGCGGGGGCAATCTTGAAGCAATGGTCGATCTGGTGCCTGATGGCAAGGCAGCGACGATACACGCTACTTTGAAGATAACCTCTCTTGACATAGAAAAGATGTTAGAAGAACTAAAGGCAGGCGACATGGCATCGGGCAAACTGGATATGGATGTGGATCTAAAAGGCAAAGGTGATTCCCTAGCCCGGCTCATGGGTTCACTCAACGGGAAATCAATACTTATGATGCATGAGGGCCTTATCCGCAACAGTTATCTCGACCTGCTGGGCGGGGACCTGACGGGCAGGCTGATTCAGTTGCTCAACCCGGCGGCCAAGAATAAGGATTATACGGTGGTAAACTGTCTGGTAAACCGATTCGATATCCGCAACGGAGTGGCGGACGCGACGGTCCTTGTCTTTGATACCGAGCAGATGAGTGTGGTGGGTGAGGGAAAAATAGATTTGGGCAGGGAAACCATCGATCTCGGCATAAAGCCTCAACCCAAAAAGGGGCTGGGGAAATTCGGTTTCAGCCTGGGCGAACTGGCAAAACCTTTAAGGTTGGGTGGAACACTTGCAAAACCCTCTCTGAAACTGGATACTGCTCAGGCCTTAACTGCCATAGGTAAGGCGGTAGGCGGAATCGCACTTTTCGGCGGTGTCGGTATCGCCGCAAGCCTTGTGGGAAAAAAGGGAGAAAAAAATCTTTGCGAAATCGCCATGGAGGCGGCCAGAACCGGAATAAAACCGGGGGCGGCCGTCGAAAAGAATCAACCCGGGCAGGTGGTTGAAGAAACCTTAAAGGGTATAGGCGGCACCTTGAAAGGGCTTTTTGAAAAATAGCAGGCATGGAGTCACTGCTTCAGCCGCTTCAGCCGGTTTTTTTACGCGCTATCATCAATGAAAGAGGTCATCCGCATATCTCTTTGACCCGCCCCACATCCCCGCTTGTCAGTCTCACCTTTATGCCGTGAGGATGTGAAGGAGAATTTGTCAGGATATCCCTGACAAACCCTTCGGTCAATTTACCGCTTTTCTGGTCTTTTTTCAGTACTATCCTGACTTTAAGGCCCTGCTTTATATTCAACCTTTTCTTTCCATCCATATTATACTCCGGACTGCTATCAAATAAGACGACGGGATCAGTTTTTATCCCCTGTTTTTACCTTACCGCCTCAGCTTATTCAATATCATTATATTTAATAGCATCTAGAGTAAAGGCATGATGGTGAAGATTGCCGTACTCCAGACCGAGTGAGATATGATTGCCGCTGCAAGATTATCGGTGCGCCAGTAAAAGGCGCCCCAGAAAGCCCCCGCAACCGCGGCCGCCCCGATTAGGATGAAATTCATGGAGCAGATATGGACACCCGCATATAACGAGGTTGCAAGCAGGTATCCTTTCCAGCCGCCGAGACGTTCCTGCAATCCCTTTTGAAGAAAACCCCGCCAGAAGATCTCTTCACTCGGGCCGGTAATAAGAAAGAGAAGGATTGAGATGACCCAGGCTTGAGTGCCGGTCCCTTTGCCGTAGATGGCTCCGATCTGATCTCCTGCAAAACCGAAAAGTTGAAGACAGACCACACGGCCTATCATAAATATGAAATAAAGGGCTATGGCGGCAGAAATGCCAATTACAAAGGACCGGGCGTCAAACCGGAGAGCGGATAAAATCCCTTTTCTCAACATCAAGGAAAGAGAGGCCAGTATTGCCGCAGACAGGGATATCTTTATCCAGAAGTTGCCCGCAGGGACGGCAAAGGCCAATACCCACAGCCCAAAGGCAAGTGCGATTAAAAGCGCAAATGATCTCCAGCCGGGCCTCTTTTTCAAATTATACTCTCAAGTAGAAGTGAGATGACCAGTAATGTGCCGAAGGCGGTATTCAGTTGTGCTGTGCGGGCATCCGCATCCTTGGGTACCTCGCGGATCATCGCCTTGACAAGTTTGAATGCAATAGGCAGCGAGAAAAGTACAATGAGGGACCATTTCCCGAGGGGTCCGATAAAACACATCATTATAATGGAAATAAGTGCCGCCAGTACCATGGATACATAGACGATGGGTCCGTTATTACGTCCGAAGATCATGGCCAGATTTCTTACATCAGCCTTTGCATCGGTTCCCACATCGCGCAGGTTATTGGCGAAAAGGACCAGCGCCACAAGCACACCGAACGGAATGGATACCCATAACGCGGCCCAGCTGAAGTGCCCTAGCTGAACAAAGTAGGCGCCCTCCACTGCCAGCGGTCCCCACATGAGGAATACTGAAAACTCCCCCCAGGCCCTGTATTTATAAGACAAAGGAGGGGCGGTATAAAAAACGCCGGCGACAACTCCAACTACACCTATCCAGAGGATCTCCCAGCCGCGAAGGTATGCGAGAGACAAACCCAGCGCAATGCCCAGGGAAAATAAAACAATCGAAACCCATAGCACCGGCATGGGATAAATTTTACCTTCAACCAAAGGGTGTGGCCGGTACTGTGTTGTGGCTGCCTCTTCAATATCCACGCCGCTTCTGTAATCAAAGAAGTCGTTCATCAGATTGACGCCGCCGTGTAACGCAATCATGGCAACAGCGCTTAAAAGGTACAAACTCCATGAAAAAGCACCATGAGTGGCTGCAAGGGCCGCCCCCACGCTGACTGATATTACGGACATGCTGAATGACCAGGGCCGCATGGCTAAAAACCAGTTTTTATGGAAACTCATAGTGTAATACCTCAAAATAATAGGTGATTTGTGAAGGGAAGATATTATATATCGATTTCATGTGTCAATCATCAATGCAATGGGCATGGTCAATGCTACTCCTGGCTCTTCCCTGCTTGGACGCCTCATCAGGCAAATAATCCCCGGCCGGTTACCCCTGAAAGGGCTTATGGTTCATTACTGCCCGTTCGGCTGTTCTCAGGGCTCCTTCGAGATAACCGCCGTGCCGGCTTGCAGTTTCAGTGCCGGCGAAATGGATGGTGCCTTCCCAGATAGAGGTTTTTCCTGCCGGGGGGTGATAGAGTGGGTGTTCGTACATGGGCGGCTGATCGAACCTGGTGGCGGTAAATCTCTCACGGGCCCAATCCTTGTAGAATAATGCCGCAGGCTGTGCCGCAGGTCTGCCGTAGATGATTTCAAGCTGGGATATAATCGCCTCGCGCACGTTCTGTTCATGGTTTCGCTGCACCGCCGGAATACCCACAAAACCGGTCAGTCCGTAGGGAGTCCCGCTGCTGTTTGAACCGTCATGGATCTCCCCGAGCGGTCCTCTCTGGCTGAAGGCCTCACCCGAGAAACCCTTCCGCCTCCAGAAAGGCTCTTTATAAAGGGCGCAGAACTTGGCCTGTCCCGCCATCCACGTCCCGATTTTAAGCATCTCCTGCGTCAGATCATGAGACAGCTCAGGGTCAAAGAGGATGGTTGCTGCAACAAGGCGCGGCGGCAGGGCAAGTATCACCTTTCCTGCACAAAACCTGGCCCATGGCTCTTTTTCCAGCTCTCCCACGCTCACCAGAGCGCCTGTCGGCTTTTTCTCGATCCTGCAGACCGGATGATTGAGCCTTATCCCGTTTTCAGGAATATCCTCACTCAGTTTCGCTATAAGTGCACTCATGCCGCCTTTAAGGCGCCAGGAAAGTGGCTCCATTGCGTAACCGCTCACGGTCCGGGCGGTCCCGTCGGGGCCTTGAAACCGGCCCAGCCCCTCTTCAAACTGGCGATATCCCTTAAGGCCCAGGGTCTCAATAAGTCGCGCCATTTTCGGGTGAATATCAGGCCAGTACCAGGAGGGGCCGAGATCGGAGAAAAAACCTTGATGCTCCGGGCTTAATATCCTGCCCCCAATACGATCTCGGGCCTCAAGAACGACAAAGGATTTATTTCTCCTCGTAAGCAGCCAGGCGGCATAGATACCGCTCAGACCGCCTCCGATAATAATGGTATCAACTGTTTCCGTTGTCATTAAGACAACCTAACAATAAACAAAAAATAGTCAATATCCGAATTAACCATCCCTTCAGATAGTTTTTCTTTCGGGACACCCCATTGTCGACCTAATATTTTATCAAGGTTGACAATGGGGTGCTTTGATGCTATTAACCACGTCTCCAACAGGATACGGATCAATAAGGGGATAAAGACATGACAACAAAGGACCTGTTACTGGGGTATCTGAAGCAGGAAAACGGGAACTGGGTATCGGGCGAGGCACTGAGCACCAGGATAGACGTTACCAGGTCGGCCGTCTGGAAGCAGGTATGCGCCTTAAGGGATGAAGGGTACAAGATAGAGTCGTCTCCAAGGAAGGGATACATTCTGAAATCGGTTCCGGATCTTCTTCTTCCGGGCGAGATACAGCAGAATCTTAAAACGGAGTTTTTCGGAAAAGTGGGCATATATCATTTCGCTGAGACGGATTCCACCAACATTCAGGCAAAGGCCCTTGCGGCAGAGGGCGCTCCCGAGGGTACCCTGGTAGTTGCCGAAAGCCAGAGCAGGGGAAAAGGCAGAAAGGGACGCAAGTGGTTTTCCCGGTCCCTTGGAGGGATATATTCCACAATAATTCTCAGGCCGAAAATAGCACCTAACGAGGCACTCAAGATACCCCTGCTGACCGCCCTGGTGGCGGTAAAGACACTGCTGGCAATCACGCCTATAAAACCCACCATAAAATGGCCAAACGACATACTCGTTAACGGCAGGAAACTGGGCGGAATCCTTACCGAGATAAGCACGGAAGTGGATGAGGTCGATTTTGTAATAGTAGGATTCGGCATCAACATCAACACCGCCGAATTTCCGGATGACATAAAGCCGATCGCCACATCCGTTCTGCTCGAAACGGGCCGTACCCTCTCAAGGACGCTCTTTGTAAAAGAATATCTCAAAAACTATGAAGAAATCTACGGCATCTTTATCAAAGGCGGGTTTGATCCGCTCATGAATGAATGGAGAACGCTCACCAATATCGTAGGCCATATGATCGCAGTCGATATGATAGGAAAGAGGGTCACAGGCCAGGTGGAGAAGATCGACAAAGAGGGGGCACTCATACTCTGGGATGAACAGGGAAACCAACACAGAATCTATTCCGGAGACGTCACATATCTATGAAAAATAACAGCATGACTGTTCAGGGAATGGTTTATGCCTCCCTGTTCGGGGCGGCAACCGCCGCAGGGGCTTATATAATCATTCCAACGCCGCCCGTTCCCATTACACTTCAGACCCTTTTTCTCATGCTTGCGGGTACCCTGCTCGGCGGCCGGCTGGGAGCGATGAGCCAGATCGTATACATCCTTATAGGGTTAATGGGTCTGCCGGTTTTCGCCGGGGGAAAGGCGGGGCTTGGAGTCCTGTTCGGACCCACAGGAGGCTACCTCATAGGGTTCGTGGCAGCCGCTTTTGTAATAGGCTGGATGATGCAGATGAAAAAGAACGCCGGTGCGGCATGGGCCGCCTTTTCCATGGTAGTGGGAACAGCGTTAATCTATCTTCTGGGTGTTGCCCAGCTCTCTATTGTCGCGAAACTTTCCCTTATAAAGGCGGTTTCCCTTGGCGTGGTTCCCTTTCTGATCGGGGATGCCGTAAAGGTGACTGCGGCTGTAATCATATACACAAAACTGAAAGGCCATATCAGGCCCGAGAGATAGAAAAATGATAAAAGTAAGGGATCTTTCATACAGATATGAATCAGGGAACGAACCTGCCCTCAATGGGATAGACCTTGAGATTGAAAATGGTGAATACTTAGCCGTCATAGGCCCCATAGGGTGCGGTAAAACCACCCTTATAAGACACTTAAACGGCCTTCTTATACCCTCAGGGGGAGAGGTATCCGTGGACGGGATGGATACAAGGGACCGGGAGAACCTTAAAAGGATCAGGCAGAAGGTGGGGATGGTGTTTCAGAACCCCGACAATCAGATAGTCGGCATGAGCGTCGAGGAAGACGTGGCCTTCGGTCCCGGCAACCTGGCGCTTTCCCGGCACGAGATCAGGGAAAGGGTGAACGCGGCCCTGACCCTGGTGGGACTTGAAGGCTACAAAGACAGGGCGCCATATTCCCTTTCAAGCGGGGAAAAACAGCTTGTCGCTATAGCCGGAGTGCTTGCCATGGACCCTGATTACATAATACTTGATGAGCCTACCGCGCACCTGGATCCGCTAACCGCTAAAAAGGTGCTCCGGGTAATGGCCGGACTCCACGGAAAGGGTATCTCCATATGCCAAGTCTCACACAGCATGGATGAGATCGTCGCGGCGGACAGGGTGCTGATAATGAGCAGGGGTGAAATCACCCTGCAGGGCACCCCTTCGGAGGTCTTCAGGGATCCCCCTGCCCTTAAAGGCCTGGGTCTTGAACTTCCCCCTGCGGCGGAGATCATGTGGCGGCTCAAGGGCAGGGGAATCGAGGTAAGAGCCGACATAGTTACGTTAGAGGAGGCCTGCGCGGAGCTGGCCGGGCTCATAGACGGTTCACAAATCAGGCGGTGAAGTCGGAGCGGTAAAGGGACAGGACATGTATATACCGGGACATTATATAGCGGGCGATTCCTTCATTCACAGGCTCGATCCCAGGGTAAAGCTTCTTTCCGTAATAGCGCTGAGCCTTTTGATCCTTTCGGCAAACCCTGCTGCAGAGGCCGTCATAAGTCTCTTTCTGTTTTCCCTGATTGTAATCTCCCGGATATCGCCGGCCGTACTTTTAAGGAGCCTGCGACCGGTTTTTGTTTTCATCGCGATTCTTTTTCTGCTGCACCTGCTCTTTACAGAGGGTACGCCTGTTCCGCCTTTTCCCGACTGGCCCGTAACAGTCACATTCGAAGGACTTGGAAGAGGGCTTACGGTCTCCTGGCAGTTTGTGCTTCTGGTGCTAAGCGCATCGATACTCACCGCCGCCACATGCCCCACGGAACTTGTAGCCGCCATGGAAAGGCTTTTGAGGCCCTTCAGTTCTTTTGGAGTGCCTTCACACGATATCGCCATGATGGTGTCCATGGCCTTCCGTTTTCTACCTACCTTTGTTCAGGAGTCTGCAAGGATAAAAGAGGCCCAGATGGCAAGAGGGGCCGGATTCACAAAGCTCACCATCAAATCCAGGCTGAGGGCGGCCGTATCCTTTTCCACGACACTGGTTATAAATTCCTTCAGAAGGGCTGACGAACTGGCGACTGCCATGGAGGCAAGGGCTTACAGCCGCGGGCACCGCACCTGTTTAAGGGAGCTCAAACTCACCCGGATCGACTATCTGGCAACCGTTATGGTTTCAACCTTTATTGGCGCGTGTGTCATCATGTAGGCCTATGCGCCCGGTTTTTTGAGGTCAAAATAGTCTTCCACACCGGACAGGGAGATATTGATCTCCTTTTTCAGGTACCTTTTTTTTGCCCTTCCTATCCTTTCAAGGGAATGGTGCAGCCTCTCAAAGGTTATATTACCCTTCAGGATATGCCATCTTATTGCCTTTATGGATTCATGAACCCCTTTCTGCTTGTTGCATATGAGCAGTATGTCCGTACCCGCCTCAAAGGCCCTGAGAGCGCCTTCAGCCACCTGCATGCCGCCTGTGATGGCACCCATGTCCAGATCATCGGTAATAACAAGCCCGGTAAATCCAAGTTTTTCCCTTAACAGATCCGTTATGATCTTCTTTGACAGGGTCGCTGGATTTTCCGGATCAAGGCATGGATATACCGCGTGGGAGGTCATAATGGAGGATACTCCCCCGTCGATTGCACCTTTAAACGGCGGGAGATCCGCCTTTTCAAGCTCTTTCCCGGTAAGATCCATAACGGGCAGTTTATGGTGAGGATCAAGGGGGGCGGCACCCAGACCCGGGAAATGCTTTGCCACCGCCATGACACCCCTTTCCTGGAGCACCTTTATTACGGTCAGGCCCAGAGTTCCCACAGCTTCCGGATCGTTTCCGAACATGCGGCCTGAAAGGTGTTTTTCAGGCTCACCCCTTCTCACATCAAGGACAGGGGCCATATCCATATTGAGGCCCACAAGCCTCATCTCCTTTGCGGTCACCTCCGCGAACCGGATCGCCTTTTCAAAAGGGTCGGGGTCTTCACCTATGGCGCTGTTTCCCGGGAAAACGGTAAAAGGCTCCTTCAGTCTGGCAACCCTTCCCCCTTCCTGATCCACCGCTATAAAAAGGGGAATACCGTTGTATTTCATTGCCCTTTCCTGCAGATCCGCGCATAACCTTGCAAGCTGAAAAGGATCCTTTATGTTCCTTGAAAAGAGGATAATACCACCGAGTGAGAAGTCGCGTATCAATGCGTCCGTCTTCGAGTCAACGACAGGGCCCGGCATGCCGGCCATGAAAAGCCTGCCGATCTTCGCGTCAAGCTCTGATAGATCAAGTGTAGGGTTCATTATTATGCCTTATATCTTTCTACGGATTTCAAACGATCAGGGGTTCCCTTGACAAACCTTCGAAGAATCCGTCACCGGAGCGAATTACTTCCAAATGGGCCGGCATTTTTTCCACCCATTCCCACCTCAATTTTTTAACACACAAGCGCAGACGCCGGGATTCTTTTTTCGGTCTTATCTCATAAAAAAATACCACGGACATCCGCAGTAGCCGCAGAACGGGCTTTCTTCCCGGCTGCCTTATCAGCTAAGGAACCACTTGCAAAAGTCCGCGGATGCGGTTACTTCTCCGAAAACAATAGAGAAGGCCTAAAAAAGAGTGCCGGTGCCGGAGCGTATAGTTTCAAGATATTATCCCATTGACATATGCCCCGTTCAATTATAATCAGAAAATATCTATTGTAATTAAAAATATTTTATTTCTCATCCTTTCTTGCTCCAACTGGAAAAGACATGAAGGCAATGATTCTTGCAGCAGGCCTCGGGACAAGGCTGAGGCCCCTGACCTTATTTAAACCCAAGCCGCTCATTCCGATTGCAAACATACCCATTATCGAAAGGGTAATCAATCACCTGAAAAAGCACGGTGTAGATGAAATAATCGTAAACACCCACCATCATCACGATCAGTTATCCTCCTTTCTTGATAAGGGTCAACCCTTTGGAATCCCGGTAACCATCAGTTTCGAAAATGAGATCCTCGGAACAGGCGGCGGCCTCAAAAAGACCATGGGATTCTGGGACAGTGAACCCTTTTTCCTTGTAAACTCCGACATACTCACCGACATAGATCTCAGCGCGGCGCTAAAAACGCACAGGGAAAGGGGCGCCATCGCCACCCTCATTCTTCATGATTATCAGCAATTCAATAAGATAAGCATTGATAAAGACGGATTTATAATGGAAATACCCCGTGAACCTCCCTCCAACCGCTCGGAAAGACTCGCGTTCACAGGCATACATGTAATCGAACGGGGACTTTTGGACCATATCACCGGGAATGGGTTCTCCGATATAATCGACTGCTACAGGCATCTCTTAAGAGAAAAAATCCCGGTGGCCGCATGCCTGGCATCAGGGCATAACTGGCGGGACGTGGGCAATATTGAAAGCTACATAAAGGCAAACAGAGAGGCCCTTGGCCGGGGGCCTTTTCTTTTCGGTAAGGGATCAAAGATAGATCCGTCCGCCCGATTAAGTGACTGGGCCGTCATTGGAGAGGGCGCCGTCATAGAGGCGGGCGTCAGGATCAAACGATCGGTCATATGGAAAAATGCCACGATTGAGCGTGGAAGATATGTCATCGACAGCATAATAACAGGCAATGAGGTGGTGGTTAGCGATCTTGAAAACGCACTGTTCTGATTTCAATCATATGGATAGGGAATTTAGAAAATTCATACTCGATTTTCTCCGTGAAAGGGGTCTTTCAGTCGAAGGGAATGAGATTTCGCTTCTCAAAGGGGACGGATCAAAAAGGAATTTCTGGAGGATAAACACCCCTCGTACAGGCCTCACCGGCTTCATCGCCATGGCCAACCCCCCAAAGGAAAACTTTCTTGAAAAAGAAAATAACGCCTATCTGCATATCGGGACCCATCTGAAAAAATCGGGTGTCCCTGTGCCTGAGATCTTAAAACATGACCTTGATCAGGGCTGGTTTATCATGGAGGACATGGGCCGTTTCAGCCTTCAGGAAGCCCTGCTGGCATCGGAAGACCCACAATCCCTTTATGAAAGGGTGCTGGAAGAGCTTTTAAGGCTCCAGATCCAAGGGGCAGAAGGCTTTGACGTCAAATGGTGCTGCCAGACCGAGGTCTACGACCGGGAGGTAATGATAACTCTGGAATCATACTATTTCAGGGATGCCTTTCTTCATCTTTACATGGGGGTGAAAGAAAAACGGTCTGAGCTGGAAGGCCCTTTCAGGTATCTGGCCGAGTCGGCATCAGGTGCGGATACCCGCTTTTTCATGCACCGCGACTTCCAGTCAAGGAATATCATGGTCTCATCAGGTAAAATCGGCATCATAGACTGGCAGGGGGGAAGGCTCGGCCCGCTCGGATATGACATCGCATCCCTTCTCATTGATCCTTATACGGAGCTATCGACCGGTCAGAAAAAGTTTCTCTATAAACGATATCTCACCATGCTCTGCTGCTACAGCGAAAAATGGGCCGAGGAACTTGACAGGTACTACCCCTATCTGGCCGTACAGAGGAACCTCCAGATCCTGGGTGCATTTTCCTACCTGACAAAGGTGGCGAAAAAGACGCATTTCGAAAAATATATCCCTGCCGCACTCAGAAACCTCAAAGGACTCCTGGACGAATTGGACCACCCTGCCCTGTCGCCCCTAAAAGAACTGGTGGGCAGGCTGGCAGGCTGAAAAATGGATCGGCATCCATTTGCACGAAAAATAGAATTGGACAGAAAAGATTCAATTTCCTTATTATAGTACAATATCCGTCAAAAAAATTATCCCGGGAGGCGTATTATGGAAGGATGTGTTTTCTGCAAGATCATAAGAGGTGAGATACCCTGTTTCAAGGTCTATGAGGATGATAATGTGCTGGCATTTGAGGATATAAACCCGATAACCATCGGGCACACCCTTTTGATACCCAAAAGGCATTCTCAGAACCTGTGGGAGATATCGGACGGGGACCTGGCAGCCGTTCACAAGGCCTCCAAAAAGATAATATCGGCGATTAAAAAGACCCTCGACCCTGTCGGTGTTGCCTGCCTTCAGCTGAACGGAAGGGGAGTAAACCAGGTGATAATGCACTATCACCTCCACCTAATACCCAGGCAGGCTGGAGATCCTGAATTACCGGTTTCAAGCTGGGAATTAAAGCAGGGGGACATGGAAAAGATAAAAGAGACGGCGGAAAGAATCGCTGCGGCGGCACTCTGAGCCATAAAGGCCGTCATCATGTTACAGGCAAAAGGGAAAAGACGGCCTATTCAACAAGTTCCACATTCCAGTATAGATAGTCCCGCCACGATTGAGGCACATCCCTCACACCTATGGTAATCCTGAGGGCCGGAAGCCATTCAGGCCTGCGCGGCTTGCGTACCAGTTTCATGCGTGCCTCCGCAGGCGTGCGCCCCCCCTTCTTTCTGTTACAGCGGACACAGCAGGTAACGATATTGTTCCATATCGTCTTTCCGCCTCTTGACTTTGGTATGACGTGGTCATAGGTAAGCTCATCAGGGGGAAAACGCCTTCCGCAATACTGGCAGCTGTATTTGTCTCTCGTATAAATATTCTGTCTGGAAAATTTGACGGGCGTCAGCGGCCTTCTAACCATCCTCAACAGGCGTACCACGGCTGGAAGCTTAACGGCAAAACTGACCGAATGGATTTCCCTGCCGTATTCTTCAAGGACCTCTACCTTTCCGAGCAGGAACAGGGTTATCGCCTTTCTCCAGTTTATTATCTTGAGCGGCTCATATGTGATGTTGAGTAAAAGGACCTGTTCCATCTATAAGAACCCCGGCTTATCGGTTAGAATTCCATATTTTTTGGTCCGCACACTTTCGTATCAACAAAACAATTTTCATGATATTTAGCCAAAAATAATCAAAAAATCAAGCATAAAATGAAGCATTTTTCAGTATGCGCATTCCTATCTCTTCAGGATCGCTACTGATTTCGGAAGAAGAGATCGGACGCAGTCTTCAAAGAGAAAATAAAAGGCATAGAAACATGGAAAAGCAAAACACCCTGTTCAATATGCTGATCAATAATTGACATTTACCCCGGGTTGAAGTGTATAAAAGACCGGCAGGCCCGGTTTAAGGCCCTCAAAACCACAGACTCAAACCAGATCCGAAACGGTACGGAAATGACATTTCTATACATAGCAACAGGATTGATTCTTCTTTACGGCATCTTAACCCTGATTATGACCTATATGGTTCAGAAATTTCCCAGACGGCCCGTGAGAGACGTTCCTGACTGGGGGAACCTGAAAGACCTGGTTATACCGAGTATCGACGGCGGCTTTCTCGAAGTCTGGGTAGTGGAACCACCGTCGCCTTCTAGAGGGAAAGTCGTCCTGGCCCATGGATGGAGCCGAAACAGGGACAGGATGGTTTCAAGGGCCAGGGTATTCGCCCGGATGGGCTTTACAGCCGTTCTATACAGCGCCAGAGATCACGGCGGTTCAAGCCCCTGCAGTCTGATGAATGCGTTCAGGTTCACCGAAGATATGGAATCGATTCTCAAATGGTTGAATGAACCGGTGATACTCTATGGCCATTCCTTGGGTGCAGTGGCAGCCCTTACCGCTGCCGCAAAAAATCGAGGTCTTGTAAAAGCCTTATTTCTGGAGGGATGCTATGCAAAGACAAAAGAGGCCTTACTTAGTATCTATCGCCGTTACAATCTTGTTTTCGGCATCCTTTTCGGCCATGCCATAGTCTTCTGGTTCGATCTGTTCACCAAATTCAGGCTGGAACAAAGCAGCCCACTATTCCTTGCCTCCAGGGTAACCATACCGGTCCTGCTGATCCATGGGGAAGCCGATAAGACGTTTCCTCTTCATCACGCCTGGAGATTGAGAGATGGATTCCCCGGAGGAACTGCAGAACTCTTTGTCGCTCCAGGTGCCGATCACAGCAGCTCCTCTCTGGCAAAAGGCTTTCCCGAAGCGATCAGGGAATTTACTGACCGCCACTTTCACCATAAACAATGATGCCTCAATGATCTGCATCTATGGATTTACAGCCACTAATAGTTGGAACCCGGCCGGACATAGCGAGGTAATTTCCCAAAAACCCTATCTGTAAAGGACTTTACAGCTTGCAAAAAAAACTGACAACCCTCCTGTTTGCAGGTACCCTCCGGGACGTCCCTGTTTGACGTCAAAGCCTCTCTTATTGCCGAATTAAGGCCCTACCGTTTCTACTTTTTCATTTGGCATGTTAATTGCTTTTCAAGAAGGACAGTTACGTCAGGATTACTGTTTTAAGGTCTTTCTCCTGTTGGATTAAGTTCGACCTTCATCATTAAATGCAACTAAGGCCATCAATTTCGAGCGATGTCCTCAACTCCTTCGAAGTGGATGAGCATCTGTATTTGGAAGTGAAGACTTTGACAAGTCGAAGTATTGAAGATTGCACTCTCAATATAAGGACCAAAGCGGGCATTAGGCTTCACACCCTGTTGGATAATGACGGCTATTAATAAGTCTCTGCATTTATCTTATACGATTTTAAAACTTGACAGTAAGTCAATATGACTTAAATTGATGATTGGTTAGCTGGACAATATTTTTTTAATAAGTAATAATAATTTACTAAAAGTCAGCGGAGAGTGGAAGTGGAAAATCTTGATTTGATAATAAATCCGAAGTCAATTGCGGTTGTGGGAGCGAGCGGGCGTGCAGGAAGTCTAGGGAGGGCTATTTTCAAGAATCTTCTTCAGGGAGACTACCGGGGGATACTATACCCGGTGAACCCTAAATCGACTTCGATTATGGGAGTTAAATCCTACGGGAGTCTGACGGAGATACCGGATGAAGTAGACATGGCGGTTCTTATAATCCCCGCCGGGATGGTTCCGGATACCATTGAGCAGGCCGCGCTTAAAGGAGTGAAGGGTTGTATAATCATTACTGCTGGATTCAAGGAGATAGGCGGTGAAGGTCTTGAACTTGACGGGAAATTGCAGGAAGTAATGAAGCGGACCGGGGTGAGGGTTGTAGGTCCGAATTGTCTGGGGATTATCAATACAAATAAAGATGTAAGCATGAATGCGAGTTTTGGAAGAGAGATTCCCCCTGCCGGGAACATTGCCTTTGTAGCTCAGTCGGGTGGACTATGCGCATCTGTTCTTGATTTTGCAGCGGGCAAGAATATAGGTTTTTCAAAATTTGTAAGCATCGGCAACAAAAGCGACTATAACGAAGTGGATTTTTTACGCTACTTAAAGGATGATCCTGAAACCCGTGTAATCCTCATGTACCTGGAAGACATAAAGGACGGAAGGGCATTTATGGAGACAGCGAGGGAGGTAACATGGGGGGCCGGGAAACCGGTTATAGTTGTGAAGGCAGGCAGATCGGCGGAAGGCGCCAGGGCCGCCGCATCTCACACGGGATCTCTGGCCGGTTCGGACTCCAGCTATGATGCTATTTTTCTTCAGAGCGGTGTCCTGAGGGTTCCGGGACTTGACGAACTTTTCAACTTTGCAGTGGCTTTTTCGGAGCAGCCTCTTCCAAGAGGAAACAGGGTAGCCATTATTACCAATTCAGGGGGTCCGGGTATAATGGCGACGGATTCAGCGATCAGGCACGGCCTGAAGCTGGCGGAACTTTCCGAGGAGACAAAGCAGAAGTTGCTGGGATGTCTTCCCGGTACTGCAAGTGTAAAAAATCCGGTTGACGTTATCGGAGACGCGAACGTCGATCGATATGAAAACGCCATTCGCTATAGTCTTTCGGATGAAAACGTGGACAGTGCGATAGTTATCGTGAGCCCTGGGGCCTTAACCCCCATAATAGAGACAGCCGAAGTAATAGCCCGTGTTGCAAAAGATTTTGACAAGCCTGTGCTGGCCTCGTTTATGGGAAATGTGGATGTTGCGGAAGGCGTGCACTATTTGGAGGAAAAGGGTATTCCCAATTATCCCTTTGCGGAATCGGCGGCCAGGGCGCTTGCAGGGATGGTGAAATTCCAGAGCAGCCTTAAGCCTGATGAGGTATTCAGGAAAAAGAGAGACATAAGGAGATATCAAGCAGATTCTGAAAGGGCTCGGAGCATCATCTCTGAGAAGCTTCGCGGAAAAGACAAATGTTCAATGACTGAAAAGGAAGCCAGTGAGATTTTGAGCTGTTATGGTTTTCCTCTTCTCAAAAGCAGGGTTGCCGGGGATATTTCGCAGGTTGAATCCATTGTTGGAGATATCGGGCTGCCGGTTGTAATGAAAATCGATTCAAATGACATCCTCCACAAATCCGATGCCGGTGGGGTCAAGATAAACCTCCGGACTGTTGAAGAGGCGAAGTCGGCATATATGGAGATAGTGTCAAATGCCAAAAAATTCAGGGCTGACGCGGTAATCAACGGTGTGCTGATTGAACAGATGGCAAGGCCTGGTCAGGAAATCATTCTTGGAGCGACCAAGGACAGGATCTTCGGTCACATATGCATGTTCGGACTGGGCGGGATATTTGTCGAAGCCATGAAAGACGTGGCTTTCAGGCTTGCGCCCATGTGGGAGTCCAGTGCGGAAAGGATGATTCAATCGATAAGGGGCTATAAGATCCTAAAAGGGGTCAGAGGGAATCCGCCCTCGGATATGAGTGCAATCAAGGAATGTCTTCTGAGGCTTTCCGAGATGCTTTCTGATAATCCCAATATCGTTGAACTGGATATCAACCCGTTGCTCGTTTATCCTGAAGGTCAGGGATGCGTTGTTGCGGACGTAAGGATCATACTGTCAAAAAACGGGGAAAAGTAGACGATCAAAGTTGTTAATGTCCGGAAAGATGGAAAGTTAAAAAAAACAGGCCCAAAGATTGTGTCTAAAGATAATTAAGGAGGCTGAGAGATGGCGGAAGCAGTGATAGTGTCGGTGGTGAGGACGCCTGTTGGTGTATTTGGAGGCACGCTGAAGACCACGCCTGTGGTTGAGCTTGGTGGTCTGGTGTTGAAGGAGGCGTTA
>Ga0272441_10001122_pt1 | contig 57297 bp, 40 predicted proteins | sample SSMProp6N_FD_193582 | JGI IMG/M metagenome (GOLD analysis project Ga0272441, IMG submission 193582) | Marine sediment archaeal communities from Little Sippewissett salt marsh, Falmouth, MA, United States - SSM-Prop-6N | ecosystem: Environmental > Aquatic > Marine > Wetlands > Sediment ...
TCGTCGCGCACACGGTCCGCCGGCGCGATCGGCGGCGACACGTCCGACGGCGCCAGCGCCCTCGGACGGGCCGTGCATCCGGCCAGCACCATCATCACGCTCACCGCCACGACGGACCAGGCATGTCTCGGCACAAGGCACCTCCCCTTCTCGGGCGGCGCCATGCTAGCGGTCGACGGCGGGCAGGTCAAGGCACGCCGCCGCGACGGGGCGGGTGGCATGGCCACCCGACGTTGAGTGGCCATGGGGATATCGCGCGGTGCCCCGTCTTGCCCGCCGCGCGGTGGGCAAGACTGCCCACCGCGCTAACCCCATGGCCACGCGAGCGTGGCCATGCCACCCCCCGCGGCGAAGCCGAATCAGCGCTGCCGTTGGCCCGTCCCTTGACCCGCCGTCGGCCGGCCCCGATAATCGGCCCGAAGAAGGAGACACCCCATGGCCCAAATCGTCACGCTGCTGACGGACTTCGGCATCGAGAGCACGTACCCGTCGCAGATGAAGGGCGTGATCCTCGGCCGGCAGCCGGACGTCCGTCTCGTGGACTTGACGCACGGCGTCCCGTCGCACGACGTGCGGACGGCGGCGTTCATGCTGGCCGCGGCCGTCCCGGCGTTTCCCGAGGGGACCGTCCACCTGAGCGTCGTCGACCCCGGGGTGGGCGGCACGCGGCGCGTGCTGGCGGGCGAGACGAACGGCCACCTCCACGTGGCCCCGGACAACGGCCTCCTGACGCTCGTGGCGCAGGGGCGGCGGCTCTTCGGCCCGGACGCCGCGCCGGCCACCGTCGTCGCCGTCGAGGACGAGACGCACTACCGTCGCGACGTCTCCAGCACGTTCCACGGACGGGACGTCTTCGCCCCGCTGGCGGCGGCGCTGGCGGGCGGGGTGGACTTGGCGACCCTCGGCCCGACGGTCGACGACTTCGAACGCGTCGACCTCCCCCTGCCGGAGCGCGACGGCGCGGCGATCCACGGCCAAGTGCTGTACGTCGACCCGTTCGGCAACCTCGTGACGAACGTCTCGGAGGCGATGCTGGAGGCGCTGGACCGGTCGCGGGTGGAGATCCGCGTCTCCGGGGCGCTCGTGCGGGGCCTGTGCCGGGCCTACTGCGACGTGCCGCCCGGCATCCTGCTCGCCTACGTCGGCAGCGCGGGCCTCGTGGAAGTGGCGGTGAACCAGCAGAGCGCGTCGGTGCGGCTGGGGGCGGGGCTGGGCACGCCCGTCACGCTCCATCTGCCGCCCGCCCCGTGAGGTCGCCATGCCCCCCGACGCCGACGCCACCCCCCGCCTCCGCCGACTCGACCGGGCCCACCTGTGGCACCCGTTTACGCAGATGGCCGAGTGGACCGCCGGCGAGGCGATCGTCATCGCCGCCGGCGAAGGCGCCACGCTCATCGACACCGAGGGCCGGCGGTACCTCGACGGCGTGAGCAGCCTGTGGTGCAACCTGCACGGGCACCGGCGGCCGGAGTTGGACGCGGCGGTGCGGGCGCAACTCGGCCGCATCGCGCACTCGACGCTGCTGGGCCTCGCCTCGCCGCCGTCCGTCGAGTTGGCGGCCGGCCTGGCGGCGCGGGCGCCGGGGGACCTCGCGCGCATCTTTTACTCCGACGCCGGGGCCACCGCCGTCGAGATTGCCCTGAAAATGGCGTTCCAGTACTGGCAGCAGTGCGGCCCGCCGCAGCCCGGGCGGACCCGCTTCATCCACCTGGACGAGGCGTACCACGGCGACACGCTCGGGGCGGTGAGCGTGGGCGGCATCGACTTGTTCCACGAGACGTACCGGCCGCTGCTGTTCGAGACGCTCTCCGCCCCCGCTCCGTACTGCTACCGGTGCCCGCTCGGTCAGGACCGGGAGACGTGCGGCCTGGCGTGCGCCGCGGCGATGGAGGATCTTCTGGCCGCCCACGCCGACGAGACCGCCGCCGTCATCCTGGAACCGCTCGTGCAGGGGGCGGCCGGGATGATCACACACCCCGACGGATACCTCCGCCGCGTCGCGGACGCGTGCCGGCGGCACGGGGTGCTGCTCATCGCCGACGAGGTGGCGGTCGGCTTCGGCCGGACCGGCCGCTTCTTCGCCTGCGAGCACGAGAACGTGGCGCCGGACATCCTCTGCCTCGGCAAGGGGATCAGCGGCGGGTACCTGCCCCTGGCCGCCACGCTCGCTACCGAGCGTATCTACAAGGCCTTTCTCGGCGATTACACGGACTACCGGACGTTCTTCCACGGGCACACGTACACGGGCAACGCGCTGGCGTGCGCGGCGGGGGTGGCGAGTCTCCGGATCTTCGAGACGGACGGCGTGCTCCAGCGCGCCAGCGCCATCGCCGACCGCCTGGCCGAGGGCCTCGCGCCCTTGGCCGACATGCCCCACGTGGGCGAGGTGCGGCAGCGCGGCGTCATGGTCGGCATCGAACTGGTCGCCGACCGCGAGACCCGCGCGCCCTACCCGCCCGGCGAGCGGCGGGCCGCCCGGGCGTGCGAGGCGGCCATCCGCCGCGGCGTGTGGATCCGGCCTCTCGGCGACGTCCTCATCCTCATGCCGCCCTACTGCGTCACGGACGAGGAGTTGGACCGCCTGACGGCCACCGTGGCCGACGCCGTCGCCGAGGCGACCGAGTGACAAAGCACGAGCGGCACACGCCGTCCGTGCCGGAGGCACGGCTGTGCTGTAGCCACGGGCGTGAGCCCGTGGTCCGGATGTCCATACGAATCGCGGGGAGCCCCGCCAGGGGCGATTGAGATTCAGTCGCCCCTTACGGGGCTCCAACGGAAACAAAAAGGGTGCGTGGGAACCGTTTCCACGGGCTCACGCCCGTGGCTACAGTCCAATCGCCCCTGCCGGGGCATACGACATAACGGCAACGACCCCGGCGAGATTCTTCGCTCGCGTCGGTCGCTCAGAATCACATCGTTGGTCGCGGTGGCCCGGGAGGGCCGCCGCGCGGGAATCGGGTAGGCACCCGGCATGCGAAACACGGGGCGCTCATGACCGCCGGCTACTTCATCACGGGCACGGACACGGGGGTCGGGAAGACGGTCGTCGCCGGCGCCCTGGCGGCCGTCCTGCGCCGGCGCGGCGTGGACGTCGGCGTGATGAAACCCGTGGCCACGGGGTGCGAGCGGCGGCGGGAAGGGCTCGTTTCGCCGGACGCGGAGTTTCTGGCCAAGGCCGCCGACGCCCCCGAACCGCTGGAGGAAATCTGCCCGGTCCGTTTCGCCGAACCGCTCGCCCCGACGGTGGCGGCCGCCCGGGCGGGGCGGGAGGTCGACCTGCATCCCGCCTGGACGGCGTGGCAGCGGCTGCGGCGGGCCCACGATGTGATGGTCGTCGAAGGCATCGGCGGGGCGCTCTGCCCCGTCACGCCTCGGCAAACGGCGGCCGACCTCGCCCGGCGCTTCAACCTGCCGGTCCTCGTCGTGGCCCGGCCGGGCCTCGGGACGATCAACCAGACGGCCATGACGGTGGAGGTGCTGCGGTCGCGGCGGCTGGCGGTGGCGGGCATCGTCATCAATCGCTACAACCGCGACACGGAGGACGTGGCGGAACTGACGAACCCGGACGAAATCCAGCGCGTGACCGGCGCGGCCGTCCTCGGCCTCGTGCCGGAGGACCCGCACGCGGACTTCCGGGCGGGCGCGATCGGCGACGACATCCTGGCGGCCGTCGGGCAGATAACGCTTCCCGACATGCCCACGGTCTAGAGGCCCCATGCGGCCGGGCGTCCGGATTATCAGGATGCGTCTTGCAATCCGCCGCGTCTATGCTATAGTTAACGCCGGACCGCGGCAAGGCCGCAAGGCCGGGTTTCGGTCCATGGACACCATTGTCCCGGCACCCAAGAGTGCCCTCGGCGTCACATCCGCCGGGGAAGACCATTGCGCGGACCGCCTCTGACGCCCAACGGGGGAGCAGTTCGGCGTGAGCCGCCGTGGGATGGGGACGATGAAGGCTGGGACACGTCTTTTTCTGCTTTTCGTGGGCATCGGGCTCCTGCTGTGGGTCGCCGATGCGGCCCTGGACGCGCTGTTCGTCTATTCCTCCTTCGCCGAGTCGCTGGCGGCAACGCCCCATGAACGCTACATGCGTTCGCTGATCACGGCCTTGGTCGTCGGGCTGGGGGCGGTGGTGTCCTGGCAGGCGGCCAAGCGCGCGCGGCACGAACGCATTTGCCGCCAGAACGAAGAGGCGCTTCGGAACTCGGAGCGCGAGAAGACCTCCATCCTCGACAGCCTCACGGAGATGGTCACCTACCAGGATGCGAACCTCGTCATCCGCTGGGCGAACCGTGCGGCCATCGAGAACGCCGAGGGCCGCCGGGTGGACCTCATCGGGTCCCGCTGCTACGAGGCCGTTCACGGACGCCACGAGCCGTGCGAGCCTTGCCCGGTCCGCGAGGCCCTGCAAACGGGCCGGCCGGCGAGCGGTGAGGTCGTCCTGCGCAACGGCGGCATCTGGTCGGTCTCGGCCTACCCCGTGCGGGACGACGCGGGCCAAGTGGTGGGCGTGGTGGAATCGGCCCTAAACATCACGGAGCGCCGCGAGGCCGAGACGCAGGTCCGCAACCTGGCCCGGTTCCCCGCGGAGAACCCGGCCCCGGTCCTCCGCATCGCCGACGACGCGACGGTCCTGTACGCCAACGCGCCGGCCGAGGCGGTGCTGGCGGACCTGGAGTCCGGCCCGGGCCGCCCCGCCCCCGACACCTGGCGGACGGCGCTGCGGCAGGCCCTGGCCACCGCCGAGGTCCGCCGCCTTGAAGTTATCCATGCCGACCGGACATACGCGTTGCGGTTCGTTCCCGTCTCCGACACCGGCTACGTCAACGTCTACGGCGAGGACATCACCGAACGCAAAGAGGCTGAGGAGGAGGTCCGTCACCTGGCGGCCGAACTCGAAGACCGCGTCCGTCGGCGGACGGCGGAACTGACGGCGGCCAACGAGGAACTCGAGGCCTTCGCCTCCTCCGTCTCGCACGACCTCCGGGCGCCGCTGAGGCACATGGAGGGGTTCAGCGAAGCCCTGCTCGACGAGTACGCCGGCGTCCTGGACGAGACCGGCCGGGACTACCTCCGGCGGGTCCGCAAGGGCGCCCAACACATGGGCCGACTCATCGACGACCTCCTGACCCTCTCGCGGGCCACGCGGGCCGACATGCACCGGGAAACCGTGGACCTCTCGCTCCAGGCCGAGGTGGCTCTCACCCATCTCCGCGAAACCGAGCCCGACCGCGAGGTCCAGACCGACGTCCAGGACGGCCTGACGGCCGAGGCCGACCCGCGCTTGCTGAACCAGGTGATGCAGAACCTGTTGGAGAACGCCTGGAAGTTCACCCGCGACGCCCGCCCGGCCCGCATCACGGTGCGCAGGCTGCCGGACGAAGAGGCCCGGGCCGCCGGCGCCAACGGCGAGGCCGTCTTCGCCGTCGAGGACAACGGCGTCGGCTTCGACCCGAAGTACGCGAACAAGTTGTTCCAGGTCTTCCAACGGCTGCACGAGCGGGACGCGTTTCCCGGGACGGGCGTGGGCCTGGCAACCGTCCAGCGGATCGTCCGCCGGCACGGCGGCCGCGTCTGGGCCAAGGGCCGGCCCGGCGAAGGGGCCGCGTTCTACTTCACCTTGGGATGACATGTGTCGGAACCGCAAAGGACGCCAGGAGCGCAGAGAACAAAGATAAAAACAGAACAAAAACAAGAGCAGTAAAATCAAGGCGACCACGATAAGGGCTTGGGCGATATAATGTATCCTTGTCTTTGCGTCCTTTGCGCCCTTTGCGGTTATATAACCCTTACGGCCAGACGAAGAGAGGAGCCAACGCGATGGCCGAGACCGGCGACGCCAAAACGATTCTGCTCGTCGAGGACGATCCCGACGACCGGGACTTGACCCTGCGGGCCCTGGAGTCGAATAATCTGCGGAACGACATCGTCGTGGCGGGCGACGGCGAGGAGGCCCTCGATTACCTCTTCTGCCGCGGCGCTTACGCCGACCGCGACCCCGACGACCTGCCGCAGGTCATCCTCCTGGACCTGAAACTGCCGAAAATCGACGGGCACGAGGTCCTGCGGGCCGTCCGGGCCGACGAGCGGACCCGCTACCTGCCCGTGGTCATCCTGACCTCCTCGACCGAAGAGGCCGATAGAACCAAAGGATACCAGAACGGGTGCAACAGTTACGTGGCAAAGCCGGTGAAGTTCGAGGAGTTCACGAAGGCCGTCCACGACCTGGGCCTGTACTGGCTGCTGCTGAATCAGCCCCCGCCCGGGCGGAAGGGAAGCGATGCCTGAACCCAAACCGCTGAAGGTGCTGATCGTGGAGGACGACGAGGACGACGCCGTCCTCGCCGTGCGCCTTCTGGAGAAGGCCGGCTTCACGGTCGAGTGGCGCCGCGTGGAAACGAGCACGGCGATGGCCCAGGCCCTCGATGCGGAGGCCTGGGACCTCATCGTGGCGGACTATCGGCTCCCCCACTTCAGCGGCGAAGAGGCCCTGTACCTGGCCCAGCAGCGGGCCCTCGAGATACCGTTCATCATCGTCTCCGGCACCATCGGGGAAGAGCGGGCCGTCGCCATGATGAAGGCCGGCGCCGACGACTATCTTCTGAAGGGGAACCTGGCGCGCCTTGGACCGGCGGTGGAGCGCGAACTGGAGGAGGCCGAGGTCCGCCGACAGCGCCGGGAGGCCCAGGAGGCCCTCCGCGAGGCAGAGGACCGGTTCCAGCAATTCATGGAGCACCTCCCCGCCGGGGCGTTTCTGAAGGAACCGGACACACGCACCCTGTACGTGAACCGGTTCCTGCGCGAGGCGTTCGGCTGGGAGAATCCCGTCGGCAAGACCGCGTACGAGTTGTTCCCCCGCCCGGTGGCCGAGCAAATCCAGGCCGACGACGCCAAAGCCCTCGCCGAGGGCGCGCTGGTCAGCGAGGAAGAGATAACCGATGCGGTCGGCCGGAACCGCGTGTTTGAAACCCACAGGTTCCCGATCAACCTGGCCGACGGCCGGTGCGTGGTGGGCGGCATTGCCGTCGACGTCACCAAGCGCAAACGGGCCGAGGAAACCCTGCGCGAACGCGAGCAGTTCCTCCAGACCGTTTTCGACGGCATGGACGACGGCATCGGCGTCCGCGACCGCAGCCTCACCCTCATCCGCGTCAACCGCTGGCTCCAGCAGCGCTACGCCGACCGCATGCCGCTCCTCGGCCGCAAGTGCTACGAAGTCTTCCAGTGCCGCGACACCATCTGCCCCTGGTGCCCAGCCGTCCGTGCGATGAAAACCGGCCAGACCCAGAGCGAGGTCACGCCCTACCCGTCCGCCGAGAACCCGACCGGGTGGCACGAACTGACGGCGTTCCCGCTGCGCAGCGCCGACGGCGAGATCATCGGCGTGATCGAACACGTCAAGGACGTGACCGCCCGCGTCCAGGCCGATCACGAGCGCCAGCAGTACGAGGAACACCTGCGGCATCTGGCGGCCGAACTCGTCCAGGCCGAGGAACGCGAGCGGCAGCGCCTCGCCACCAACCTGCACGACTCGGTCGGCCAGACGCTCGCCAGCGCCAAGATGACGCTGCAGGACCTCCGCCAGCACGCCGAAGCCGACCCTGCCCTCGCCGAGGGGTTCCGCCGGGCGTGCGACTTCGTCGGCGAAGCCGTCGAGCACACCCGGCGCACCGTGTTCGACCTCAGCCCGCCCATTCTGCACGAGGTGGGGTTCGAGGCGGCCCTGGAATCGCTCGTCGAACGGGTGGGCGTTGTGCACGACCTGCCCATCACCCTGCAGCAGAACACGGATCAGGCGGTGCCTCTCAGCGAGGAGGTCCGGATCGTGTTGTACCGTTCCGTCCGCGAACTGCTGCACAACGTCGTGCGCCACGCCGCCGCCACCCACGCCACCGTCTCCGTCCACCGGACGGACGAGCACATTCACATCACCGTCGAGGACGACGGCATGGGGTTTGACCCGGAGGCGACCCGCGGCCGAGGCGACGTCGCCGCCGGCTTCGGTCTGTTCGACATCCGGGAACGGCTCGATTATCTCGGAGGCAACGTCGACATCCGGTCGATAGCCGATAAGGGGACGCGGGTCACCCTGACCGCCCCCCTGGAACCGACAGGGTAAAACGACGCATAGCCCTCTCCATCGAGAGAGAGACCACCGTGGAGGCCATCCGGTTTCTCTGCGTCGGGGGATGAGGAGAACGGACCATGGCAACGACGATCCTGCTGGCCGACGACCACAAGATCGTCCGCGACGGGCTGCGGGCCCTTCTGGAACGCGAGGACGACATGGCGGTGGTCGGCGAGGCCGAAAACGGCCGGGACGCCGTCCGCCTCGCCCGCGACCTCGGACCCGACGTCATCGTCATGGACATCTCCATGCCCGACCTGAACGGCATGGAGGCGACCCGCCAGATCGGCCGACGGTGCCCGCACACGCGCGTCATGGCCCTTTCGGTCCACGCCGACCGCCGCTTTGTCACCGAGATGCTCAAGGCGGGCGCCTGCGGGTACCTGCTCAAGGATTCCGCGTTCGAGGAACTCGTCTCCGGGATCCGGACGGTCGTGGACGGACATACCTACCTGTGCCCGCGCGTCGCCGACGCCGTCGTCGAGAGCCACGTCCGCGCCCCCACCACGGAGGCCGAGTTCCGCGGGTCCATCCTCACGCCTCGCGAACGCGAGGTCCTGCAACTGCTGACCGAGGGCCACGGCACGAAGCAGATCGCCCATCGTCTCCACGTCAGCACCAAGACGATCGACACCCATCGGCAGCACATCATGGACAAACTGGACATGCACAACGTGGCGGAACTGACGAAGTACGCCATCCGCGAGGGGCTGACCAACCTGGAGCACTGACGGCCCGCGAGGCCCGGCCGTCCCACGGCCCCCCCGCCCTGCAGTTTCTGCCAGCCCCGTGGTGCGAATTCTCCCAAGCCAAACTCATCCTTCGACGGCCCGGATATCAGTAGTATACCTGATGGACCCTTGGCCGCCGATGGCCAATAGTATGAGCGGACAACGGGACTTTCATCGCAGGCGACGAAATCAGGCTCTTGCGCTGGGATGCGGGCGACTTACCCCCCCAGAGTCGCCCGTTTCCTTTTCTGTGCGAGTCCGCCGTTTCCTTTGGCGCTCCGGGGCGCGCTTCCACCCGCTTCTCCGGCAGAATCAGCCTGCGAGCCGATCGGTATCCGTAATTCCCCCGATAGACCCGACTTAGGCCAAAGACGATACTGCCTAACGTGCTGGGAAGCATCTCCTCTCGCCCAATCGCACAGGATGAACACGTGGCACGCACACGTGAGCCAGGAAGCCTGCCCCGACACCCGTCTCCGGACACCGTCCACCCCGCTCCGGTGGCGTCCGGGACGGAACGTCGGTTTCATCTCACGCCGCCCGCCGGCGGACCGTCTTTCCACATCAGACGGCGCGGCCTGCGGCGGGAACCTCGGCCGAACGCTCCACAGCATCCGGCCGTCCGAGGCTCCCTTAGAAAGCCAAGGGGAACAAGCCAAGGGGAATGGACCAAGGGGGTCCGCGCATGGGAACCGATGCACAGAAGGAGCCGTATGAGCCAGGGAGCCTGACAACCGGCTCACACGTGCCGGACCCTCTGCTCCGGCACGTCATGCAAGCCACCCGCGACGCCGTGGTGATCGCTGATGGCGACGGCCGGCTGACGGCCGTCAACCAACGTGCCGCCGACCTCTTTGGCCTGGACGCCGAACGCGTCCGTCGCGGCGCGTGCACGACGGCCGACCTGCCCCTCGGCGACGAGGCGGGCCGACCCATTCTCCCCGACGACACCGTCTTCGCCCGGGTTCTGCGCAGCGGCACGTCCGTGGCGGACGTGCCCGGCACGGTGCCCGCCGACGAGGAGGACGCCGTCGCTGTCGAGACGACCGGCCTCCCCCACGCCGACGAGGCGGGCCGGGTCGCGAGCGCGGTCTTCATCTTCCGCGACTGTTCCGCGGTGTGCAACCTCCAGTGCCAACTCCGCCAGGCCCAGAAGATGGAGGCCGTCGGCCGGCTCGCGGGCGGCATGGCCCACGACTTCAACAACCAGTTGATGGTCGTCCTGGGCTACTGCGACCGTATGCGCCAGGAACTGCCGCAGGACGACGCCCGCCGGCCGTACCTCGCGAAGGTTCACGATGCGGCCCAGCGAGCGGCGGCGCTGGCCGGCCGGGTCCTGGCCTTCAGCCGGCGGCAGACGATCGAGCGCACGCCCGTGCAGGTGGGCGAGGTCGTCCGCGACCTCGTCAAGACGCTCCGCCGAACCCTGGGGGAGGACATCCGCCTCCGCATCCACACCAGTGACGCGCCCGCCTGCGCCATGGTCGACCGGGCGCTGCTGGAGCAGTCGCTCATGAATCTCGCCATCAACGCCCGAGACGCCATGCCGGACGGCGGCGAGATCGTGCTCGGCACCAGCGTCACTGACCTCAACGTCGACTACGTCCGCCGACACCCGGGCGCCTCCGAAGGGCCCCACGTCGTCCTCACGGTGACCGACACCGGCCACGGCATGGACCCGGCGACCCAGGAGCACATCTTCGACCCGTTCTTCACCACCAAGCCGGAGGGCAAGGGCACGGGCCTCGGTCTGGCAATGGTCTACGGCTTCGTCAAGCAGTGCCGCGGACACGTGTACGTCTATAGCGAACCCGGCCACGGGACCACCTTCAAACTGTACTTTCCGCAGTGCGCGGCCCCGGAGCAGGACGTCGAGGAGACGGAGGCGGAACCGCTCCAGGCGCCGCCCCCGGCCCGCGGCAGCGAGACCGTCCTCGTGGCCGAGGACGATCACGAGGTCCGACGGCTGCTCGCCGACCTCCTCCACGAACAGGGCTACACGGTCCTGACGGCGGTGGACGGCACCGAAGCCGTCAAGGTGGCCGCCGCCCACCACGGCCGCATCGACCTCCTCATCGCCGACACGGTCATGCCCGGCCAGCGGGGACCCGAAGTTGCCCAGCGCCTCTGCCACAGCCGGCCCGAACTGCGCGTCATGTACACGTCGGGGTATCCGAAGAGTTTTCTCGTCCGCCGCGGCCTGATCCCGCCGGACGCCGAGTGGCTCAGCAAACCGTTTAACATTCGCACCATGGCCGAGACCGTCCGCCGCGTCCTCGACGCCGAGACCGGCGGTACGCGGAGCCCGGAAGCCTCGCTCCTCGGGACACGGCCGTAACCGGCACGCGGACCGCCGGGGCGGGGTGCCCCAGCGGCAACGGCGCCGGTCAACGGCGCCGGCACGCTTCGAACCGCGCCAAGGCTGGGAAGGGGTAACCCATGGCTGCTCAAGCACGCGCCGTCACGCTTTCCGGAGAAACGCTCTCCGAAGAGGAAGTGGCTTGCCTCTGGGAATCGTACACCGCCTGCCGCACCGACGACCTGCGCAACGCCCTCATGGAGCATTACCTGCCAACCGCCAAGTACCAGGCCGACCGGGCGAGCGCCCGCCTGCCGGCCGAAGTCGACCCGGACGACGTCTACGCCGCGGGGATCCTGGGACTGCGGTCGGCGATCGAATCGTTCGACCCGGGGCGTGGCGTGAAGTTCGAGACCTACGGCCCCGCCCGCATCCACGGGGCGATCCTCGACGCCCTCCGCCGATGCGACTGGGTGCCCCGCAGCGTCCGGCGCTGGAACCGGCGGCTGGAAACGACCCGGCAGCGGCTGGCCAACCACCTCGGCCGCCAACCCACCGACACCGACATGGCCGAGCATCTCGACATGGCCCCCGACGACTACCACCGTTTCGCCCGCCGGGCCGAACCCGTCCAGATGGCCAGCCTCGACACCCCCGTCCCCAGCGGCGGCGAAGGGCACAAAGCCTCCTGGGGCGACCTGGTGGCCCCCGACGGCCACGAGGGCCCCGACCGGACGGCCCTCCGCGAAGACCTGAAACACATCCTGACGCGGCACCTGTCGCGCAAGGAACGCCTCGTGCTCATCCTGTATTACTACGAGCAGATGACGATGAAGGAGATCGCCGCCGCTCTCGACCTCTCCGAGACCCGCATCTGCCAGATCCACGCGGACATCATCGACCGCCTCCGGGACAGCATGCACGCGCGCGAGGACGAGTTCCGCCTGGAGTAGGCCCATCAACATACAGGCGCGGTGGGCCGCCTTGCCCACCGCGCTCAAGCGCAGGTGCCACGGCCGGCCTTGTTTGGCCGGGCGTTCCTCCTGACGGAATCACGGCGGGGCAAGAGCCGCCGTGGCACACCAGTCCTACTTGCCGGGATCCCAGCGTCCGACGAGCCGCTCGAACGCCGGCTCCGGAAAGTGCTCCTTGAACAGCCGGTAGTACCAGAGTTCCTTGGGGGAGTTCAGGGTGTAGCCCTCGGGGGTGTGCTGGGTGTCCTCGGAGAAGTCGGCGGCCTGGTCCTTCCCTTCGGCGACGCGGTCCAGAAAGGAGTCGGTCCCGGTGCCGGCCGAGAAGCGGAGTTTGCGGCGCTTGTAGATCGTCTCGGGCAGCAGGTCGCGGAACGCCTCGCGGAGGATGTACTTTTCGATGAGTTCGCCGCCCGTCTCGTGAATCTTCCACTGGACGGGCAGTTGCAGCGCCAGGGCCATGACGCGGGCGTCGATAAACGGCGTGCGATAATGGATCTGGTTGGCGAGCATCGACCGGTCCAGCCGCTGGACCGCCGTGTTGTACGCCACGTCGATGAGGTTCTCCATCATCTCGAGGCGCTCCAGGCCGGAGTCGAGGTCCTTCAGCAGGTGGTACCCGCCGAAGAGTTCGTCGCCGCCCTCGCCGCTCAGGATGCAGTTGGTCATCTGCGAGGCGACGCCCGAGGCCATCATGTTGGCGATGGCGCCGCTGACGCAGTCCTCGTCGAACGATTCCAGTGCGACGACGGCCCGCGGGACGAGGGCCTCCGCCTCCTCCGCGGTGTAGACATAGACGCGGTGCTCGATGCCGAGGCTCTCGGCCACGAGGCGGGCATTCTCCAGGTCCGGCGCGCCCTCGACGCCGACCGTCACGGCCGGCACGTCCGGGGCGAACTCGTGGGCCACGCACGTGATGATGCTGGAATCGAGCCCGCCGCTCAGCAGGCACGCGCCCACCGCGCCGTCTTCGACGCGGCGGCGGACGGCCTCGGTCAGGAGCTGGCGGAGCAGTTGTTTCGCCTGGTCGAAGTCCGTCGGGACGAGCACGTCCGGCAGCCGCGGACGGTACCGCGACACGCTGCTGGAGGCCGAGTACACGGTCGACGGCGGGAGTTCCCAGATGTCGTCGGCGATGCCGACGAGGGCCTTCATCTCGGAGGCGAAACACTTGCCCCCGTCCCTCAGCGTGCCGCAGTACACCGGCCGCACGCCCACCGCGTCGCGGGCGAGCAGCAGGTCGTCGCCGTCGTAGACGGCGCAGGCGAACACGCCCTCCAGGTAGGCCGGGAACGCCTGGCCGTACGTCCGGTACAGGCCGAGGGCGACGTCGGCGTCGGACTGGCCGTCGGGGCGCTCGTTGTAGATGTCGCCGTCCAGGAGCACGGTCGCGCCCTCGCGCTGGGCGAAGCCCACGCCGCGCGCGGCCGACAGGTCGGCCGCGCACACGCCCCCCGCCCGGTGGGCGCTCTCGAACAGGCTCAGGGTATCCGGCCCGCGGTGACGCAGCGCGTCCAGCATCCGGCGGACGACGGCACCTTGCGGCTCGGTGGCGAACACTCCGGCAATGCCAGCCATGGATCACGTCTCCTTTTCTGTGACGGCTTCGGGCCGCCCAGGTGAACCGTTCCACGTCGGGCTTGGCGGCGGACGGGTCGAGACCGTGCTTCGTACGACCACGCTCCCCGCGGGTTCCGGGCGGTGGGCCTCCGGGCTTCGCCTCGGCATAGCCCGGCTTCGCCGAGGCGACGCCCGACCCAGCGCGCGAAATGCAAAGGCGCGCGGCCCGCAAGCGGGCCGGCGAACACCGGCCTCCACTCGCGCCGAAAACGCCTCCGTCATTCCTGCGTGGCGTCGTCGCGTCAGCGCCGTTCGCCGGCCTTGTCGATCTCCAGGATGCCGACGAGTCCGTGGCCGCACCCCTGCCCCTGCTGGAGGTTCATGATCAGGTACCGCAGGGCGTAGCCAAGTTGCGGTTCGATGATGTTCTCTCGCGGCAGGCCGTAATGGAGCCAGCCGATGCCCTCCACGACGATGCGCATGCGGGCCATCATCTCGCGCAGCGGCGCGGGATAGGTGGCCGGGATCTCCGGCATCCCCGGCACGAACGCGCGCTCGGTTTCGTCGTACGCATCGCACAGGCAAGCCACGTACTCGATGAGCGCGTTCCATGCCATCTGGAGATGCTCGAAGTAGTCGTTCAGAAATGCGAAGCCCTGCCTTGGCACGTAGTTGAAGACGAGGGATTCCAGTTCCGTCCGGACGCCGGTCTCGTGGAGCGAGTTGACGGCCTCGCGCAGCGGCTGGGCGTGAGGGTTGTACTCGCCGGTGTCGAGGTGCCGGCCCGTGAGGACGGAGCGGTCGAAGAACTGGAGGGGCCGGATCTCGACGCCGGCCTCCTGGGAGGCCCGCTGGATGATGTGCTCGGCCTCCTGGCGGCTCATGAGGCGGAGCGTCAGGTGCTGGAGTTGGTCCCGCATCCGCTCGCGCTCCTCGGCCGTGTAGATGTAGGAGACCACATAATCGAGGTTCTGGAACCTCTCGGGCTCGTTCGTCCAGAGGCTCTGCCACTCGTAGGAGTAGCGGCCGAGCCAGTCGCAGACGACGACGCAGTAGTTCTCGACGCGGCGGGCGATATCGGCAAGCAGCCGGACGGCCGTCTCGTCGTCGTTGTGGTGCGACATCGTGCCGTAGGACGTAAAGTACAGGTCGTACGGCCGCTCATCGCCGTCCAGGGGGAGCCCGTCGGTGAAGTCGCCCTGCTCGAAAACCATCTTCGGCCGGTTGCCGTAGATGCCCCGCGCCTGGTCGAGCAGTTCGGCCGAGAGGTCCACGCCCCTGTACTGGCCGAGGATTTCGTCCTGGAGGAGCGTGACGGCGCGGGAGTGGATGTCGGAGTCCTTTTGGCGGACGCCGGCGAGCAGTTCGTACCCGTCGGCGGCGCCGCAGCCGAGGTCCAGCACCCGCACGCGGCGCATCAGGGACTGGCTCCGGTCGATCAGGCGCTTCAGGTGCGGCCGGAGGTAGATGCGGCTGATCTCGTCCTCCCAGTACCGGCGGACGTTGTCGTACTTGCCGACCAGGCCGGACTGCTTGGCGTACAGGCCGCTGCTGACGGCCTCGGCGTAGGCTTCCATCTGCTCCTCGGGCTCCAGCGGCGCGTCGTCCGACACGCCATTCTGTCTGGCATGCGTAAGCGTCATGATGTCTCCTTTTCTACGGGCGCACCGGCCAGCGCCTCATCAAGCACGCCGGGGACGTGTTTGCGGATGGCGTCCCGGAGGTCGTCGGGCAGCGGACGGCGCGGCCGGGCGAGGATCTCGTGGTACGCCTCGTGGGCGGCGCGGAGGGCGTCGCCCTGGTCGGACTCCAGCGGATACGCCACGTAGACGGACTCGCGCGTGGGCATCGGCAGGTGGTAGATGTACGTCTTGTGATCGGTCGCCATGATCTCGCGGGCGGCGGCGAGAATCTCGTCGCGGCGGTCGGCCGCCACGCCGTCCGGCCCGGCCATCGCGAACTTCACCATCCCGATGTGGGCGTTGTCGATCACCGCCTGCTCCGGGCAAAACACGTTCGTCCGCTCGAGCAGCCCGAACGCGTAATGGATGTACTGCGGCCCCGCGAACGGCACGGACATGTACGTGAGCATCTTCTCGGCCGTGGCCTGGATGCCCGGCTCGCTCGTATCGCCCACGCCCGCCGTGGAATAGCACGGCAGCCGGTAGAAGCGGGCCATCTGGGCACAGTCGGTGTTGTAGTGGTTGAACTCGGGGGCCCCGTACATGTCGTTCAGGTTGTCGAGCCGCGTCCGCACCGGCACGCTGCCGTACAGGACGGGGGCGCCTTCCCGGGCGAGTTGCGTGAGCACGACGCCCGCGAGGAGTTCGGCGTTGATCTGGGCCACCATGCCGAACTCGTCGAACGGGGCGGTCGCCCCGGCCATCGGGCAACTGGAGATGACGATCGGCACCTGCCGCCGGGCCACGGCGATGACCTTGGCGGCCGTGTCGTCCACCATCTGGAGCGGGCTCTTGATAACGCACGCGATGAACGAGAGGACGGGCTCGGCGGCGAACGCCTCTTCTCCCCCCGCCACAATCTGGCCCAGGCGGACCACGTCGTCCAGCGCCTCCAGCGCCGTGAGGCCCGCCTGCACGTGCTTCGTGATGTTGTTCAGGCTGGCGAGGAACTTATTAACATCCTTGTTCGCCTCCGTGACAGCCTCGTCCTGGATGTTGACGTTGCGAATGAAGGCATCGAGATGTTCCAGGTGGTCGCACAGGTGGGCGGACCGACAGAGCCGCTCGATGGACCCCGCCTCGCACGTCAGCTGCCCCGGGCCGGCGCCGTCGTAGGCCACGTCGAGCCAGACGTTCGTCTCGGAGCCGCTCACGAACCGGACCCGCGGCTCGGTCGCGTCGAGGATGAGGCGGTTCTCGGGGTTCCGGGCGCCCAGCGTGATCGTGGACGGGGCGGACGCGACCGCCCGGTCGATCATGTCCGACGGGATCCGCACGTGGGCGTACCCGTCGCCCGGTTCGACCTGGGCGCCGGCCTTCTCGAAGAGGTCGGCCGCCTCGCGGTTATAGCACAGGAGACCGGGGTCCTGGAGCAGGTCCCGGCTCGTGCCGTCGATGAGGCGGACCTGGTCCTCCGAGAGGCGCCGGAGCGGCTGGCTGACGAGAACGCCCTCGCGCTGCGTCTTCTGCAAAACGGTCTCCTTCTGAGTGGCCATGCGGTCGCCACGCTGTTGGCGCGGTGGGTCTCCGCACCCACCGCGCCCGAATCGTCCTCTCGCGGCTCCGCGGCGGGTACGGAGACCCGCCGCGCACGTACGGGCACGGTCGTCTAGGCCGGTTTCTCGGGCCAGACGATTTCGTCGAACGTCTCGAGGATACGTGTGCGGACGGCGGCGTCGAGGCGGCTCTCGGGCTCGGCCGCGCGGACCTGGCGGACCTGTTCCTTCGCCCGCGCGAGCGCCGAATCCGCCGCCGTGTACGCCCCGCGTTTCTCGCGGTTGGCCAGCCGCGGCTGGAAGAACTCGCTCCGCATGTACCGGATGGTGTGCTCCTCGGCGAGGAAGTCCTGGGCGGGGCCCTTCTCGATGATGAGGCCGGTCCCCAGGCGGTCGTCGTCCACCTCGATGCCGCGCAGCACCCGCTGGCACATACCGAGAATCTCGTTGTCCATCACGAGTTTCTCGTACGAGACCGTCAGGTCGGCCTCCATGAGGCCAGCGATGTCGTGGATGTAGTTGGCGCCGCTCATGGCCACCAGGAGGCTCGACATGGCGCTCTCGTAGGCGGCCTGGACGTCCACCTCCTTGGCGTCGCTCGTGCCGCCGGTGGAGTAGAGCGGAATGTCGAAGTATTGCGACATCTGCGAGACGGCGGCGTGGATCATGGCCCGCTCGATCGGGCCGCCCAGGTGGTCCATCGTCCTGAGGTCCGTGATCGAGCCCACGCTGCCGCAGATGCCGGGGGCCCCCTTGCGGACCGACTGCACGAGGGTGATGCCGGCCAGCGTCTCGGCGGTGTGCGTCAGGACGTTGCTCGCCAGCGTGATGGGCGACGTGGTCCCGCAGATCGGCTCCGTCGGCACGACGACGGGCAGGCCTTCGGCGGCGAGGTAACAGCACATCTCGCCGTAGTCCTTGTCGATCTTGAACGGGCTGATGATGAGGGTGATGAACGAAACGAACGGCCGCGCGCGGAGGGCCTCCGCCCCGCCGGCGATCATCTCGGCCATCTCGACGACCCGCCTGCAGCCGGCCATCGAGTAGATGCCGCCCATGACGTGCTTCCGCGTGTGGTCGAGGGCGTGGAAGAACCGGTTGACGTCGATCCGGTCCTTGTCCTCGATGTCGTTCGGGAACACGTTGATCGTGAAGAGGTGGATGTTTTCGAGCGCATCGACGAGGCGGGCGTTCAGGATCACGTCCTCGATGCGCGAGTGGCGCCGCTCGCCCGTCTCGGGGTCAAGCACGTAGATGGCCGTCCCGCCCGTGCCGTAATGGACGCGGCTACCTTCGAGGTGGCAGTCGAACTCGCCGTCGCGGCTGTAGAGGGTAACGGACGAGGGGTTGGAATCGACGGCGTCCTCGACCATGCTGCGGGGCAGGCGGACGATGCGGGTCTCGTCGTCGCCCTCGCCGCCCGCCTCCGTCAGCGTGCGGTAGGCGGTGTCGGAGTAGGCCGCGACGCCGGACGTTTCGAGGATCTCCAGGGCCGCCTCGGCCATGCGCTTGGCGCCGGCGTCGGTCAGCGGACGGTAGAGCGTGGACGGCAGGCCGGGTTCCAGGTGTTTCGGGCGAGTGGGTGTCGCGTCCATGGTCGGTCCTCTTGCGTGTTCACGATGGCTGCGGGTCCAACGTGGTGCGGCGGAGGCCACTCGGCCTCCCCAACGGTCGGCCGCCGCACCGGCTAGGGGGTGTCGGCGTCGCTGCCGTCCGCGCCCGCCGCCGCCGAGGCCTCTTCAAGAAACGACTGCGTTTCTTCCGGCGTCCGGTTCATCGGGCCGGGCGTCAGGAGGGGAGCGGCCTGGATCGTCTCGGCCTCCATCATGGCTACCACCCGCTGGAGCGACGAGAGGATCTGCGTCTGCTGCCAGTCCTTCAGCCGGCCGAACGCTTCCAGGAAGTTTTCGTGCAGCAGCGGGGGCGAGCGGTCCAGGGCCCGCCGGCCGTCCGGCGTCAGCCACACGTGAACCTTGCGTTTGTCGGCCTCGCCGCGGCGGCGTTCGATGAGGCCCCGCCGCTGGAGCCGGTCCAGGATCCCCGTCACGGTGGCCTGGCTCAGGTGGACGGCCCGGGTCAGTTCGCCGACGCTTCGGCCGCTGGCGGCGCCCAGTTCCTTGAGGACGGCCAGTTGCGGCACGGTCAGGCCGTAGCGGCTGGCGAGCGAGTGGGAATGGAGTTCAATCGCCCGGCTGATGCGGCGCAGGGCTTGCATCACCGCCTCGGCGACGGCCAGACTGGCGTTTCTCTGTTCGGTCGCGTCGGATGCCATAGAGCCACATTATATCGGATGCAAAAGGAATTTCCACGAGAAACCTCGCCCGCCACCTCCCCATCGGCGCAATATGGGGCCTCGATGCCCAAAAGGCCGAACGAGTACAACGCACGCTAAGAAAGTGTTTCGTGCCCGTTAAACTCACAGGGCGGGAATTGCCCCCCTGCAGCCCTGCCCCGTCCGCGACGGGAATGCGCCCGCTCCGCCGCCTCCCCGGCGCGGTGTTCAGGCGGAGACGGCGGTCTCCCGGGCCTGCGCCGCGTGGGCCGCCTCGCGCTCCGCGGGGAGCGGCGGCAGTGTAGGGACGAGGTCCGCCCACGCCTCGGCCGTCGCATCGATGTGGCGGGCGATGTCGCCGTCGAGGTACCCGTCGGCCATGTTCTTGGCGGGCCGGCACTCGGGCAGGCGCGCGATGCGGCGAAACACCTCCGGGTGGTCCACGAGCACGCACGGGCGGGCGCGGTCGGTGATCTGCTTCTGCTCCTCGCGGAACCCCACGAACACCGGGTGCCGCTGCACGAAATCGTTGAGGCTGCGGTAGGGGCTGCGGCCGTCGATGATGTCGAAGATGTTGCCGCAGGACACGGGCGAGAAGACGCACGGGCTGATGTCGCCGTTAGCGTAGATATGGAAATAATACTTACCACCCGCAATGCAGCCCCCGACGAGCGGTCCGTCGTTCCAGAAGTCGCCGAGGAAAATCGGGCGGTTCTCCTCGCGCCACCGGTACACCGTCTCGCGCAGCAGGGCCCGCTGCTCGGGCCGCACCATGAGGTCGACGCGCGGCGAGCGGCCGATCGGCATCATCAGGAAAAACCAGCCGAACATGTCGCCTTCGTCGATGCGCATCTCGAGAAAGCCGTCGGAGCAGATCGACTCGCAGTTTTCCCGCGTCACGGTGGCCGAGAACCCACACATCACGCCGCGCTCCGCGAGCAGCCTCCGGGCCCGACGGTCCTTGTCGTAGATGCCGTCGCCGCGGCGGGCGTCGGTCTCGTGCTCGAACCCCTCGACGCTGATGGCCGGGAAAACGTTCCCCACCCGCGCCAGGCGGTCGGCGACACCGGCGTCCACGAGCGTGCCGTTCGTGTAGACCAGGAACCCGCGGTCGGGGAACCGCTCGGCGAGGCGCGTGAGGGTGCGGTCGGCCTTTTCGCGGAGGAACGGCTCGCCGCCGGAGATCGTCACCAGCGTCACGCCCATGTCGATAACCTGCTGGACGATTGGTTCCATCTGCTCGTACGGAATGTCGCAGCCGTCGCAGGTGCTCTTGGCGTAACAGCCGGGACAGTTGAGGTTGCAGCGGTCGGTGGGCTCGATGACGACGGTGCAGGGGGTGGCGGCGCCCCCGGCGTACGCCTCGGTCCGGCGGTAGACGTCCAGGCTCCAGGCGGCGATGAAGCGGAGGATGGCCCGTGCAGCGGCCGGCCGCTCCTCGAGCAGGCGGTTCAGGAACGGCCGCAGGTGCCGGGCGAACCACCGGTCGTGCATGAGTTTGTCGGCGTCGTCCTCGCACTCGGCGTGCGATTGGTCCAGCCGCTCGAGCAGGCGGTTCAGGAAGAAGTCGCGGACGGGCGGCACCTGGAGCCCCAGGTCCGCCCCCTTCACCGCCGCGCTCATCGCCAGATACGCCAATCGTTCACGAAAACCGCCGGACGTGTTCGGCATTGCAAATACCCCCTTTGCAATTGGCCGGCCGCCTCGATGTGATGTTCGGCCGTCGCCGTTCAACAGGGTTCAGCGGGCTGCAGCGTCCTGGCCCGGAACGTCTCCAGGTACGCCGCCGTCTCCTCCTTCCATGCCTTGATGGTGTTGTGAGCGATACGGGCGTTCTTCCAGAGCAGGGCCAGTTTGTCGCCCATGCTGATTTTCTGTTCGAAGTACTTGCGCAAGCGGTTCACACTCACCCCGCCCCACCGGTAGAACTGGTGATGGGCATCGAGCAAAACCTTCTGGAGCCGCTCGATGCCCAGCCGCCCGTGGTTGTACACGCAGTGCGTCCCGTCGTAGTAATCCCAATCGCCGGGGAACTGCGTGAACGTCAGGTGCGGCCGGAACTGCTCCATGAGCGGCGTGCCGGGGAACGGCGTCAGGCAACTGATCTGGAGCGTCTCGAGCCGGCTCCGATGGGCGAACCGCACGATCTGCTGGGCCGTCCGCTCCGTATGCTGCGGGCCAAGCACGAACATGCCGTGAATCCAGAACCCGTTGTTGTGGAGGATGTGCGTATCCTCCATGAGACGGGTCGTCAGCGCCCCGTCGCCCTGGTATCCCTTGTGCCACTGCTTGGCGGTCTTATCGTCGATGGTCTCGTAGCCGATGTAGAAGACGTCGCCGCCCGCCTTGCGCATGGCGCGGAGGAGTTCGTCGTCGCGGCGTCGGCGGTGACGGTCCTTCCAGTGAAAATCGACGCGGACCTGGGCGTTGAATCGCAGGTCCATCGGCCGGAGCCGCTCCAGCAGAGCCCGGCTCCAGGCCCGGTCGGTCGTGAAGTTATCGTCATAGAAGAACATGCGCCGGAAACCCTTCGCCGCGTGCGCTTGGATGTCGGCATGGACCTTCTCGACCGACTGCCGCCGCACCCGCCGGCCGAACATGCGCGTCACGGTGCAGTACTCGCACCCGAACGGGCAGCCGCGCGACGTCATGACGGGCAGTTCGTAGTGCTCGCGCCGGCGGCATTCGCCGAGCAGCGTGTCGAAGTCGTGCATCAGGTCGTGGTTGAGCGTCGGGAGCGTGTCGAGGTCCTCGACCGGCTCGCCGCGCACGATGCCGTGGCGGATGCGGCCGTCGGCGATCGCCTCGATGACCGACTCCGCCTCGCCCCGGACCACCACGTCGCCGTGCGCCTGCGCCTCCTCCGGGCAGAACGTGGCGTGCACCCCGCCGAACGCCAGCGTCACGTCCGGGCACCGGGCGCGGATGGCGTCGGCGATCTGGTACCCGCGGTTGGCGGTCGGCGTCATGATGCTGATGCCCACGACGTCGGCCGCACACAGGTCGTTCATGATGACCTCGTTCTCCAGGACAGGCCCGGAGAGGTTCTCGTTGTAGACGGCCACGTCGTAACCGCGCTCCTGGAGCAGGGAGGCCAGCGTAATGGGGCCGAGGAGGGGCCACTTGCGGATCCAGGCGTTGAACGGGCGGCCCGGTCGGCCGCTCGGCTCGATGAACCGGATGGTTCGCGTTTTCGGCATGACGTTAGTTATTTCCCTTCTGCGTGGTGGAGGCATCCGTATCGGCCGGCGCCGGCGGGTCACCGACCGTCCGGCCTCGATTTCCGGACCGGCGCCCGCGCGTCACACAGCGCTGCGGTGCTGGCCGCGGCACCTGGTACAAACCTCCCTAGCATACCGCGCCGCCGCCGTAGGTTTCCAGCCCAAAGCATATTCGCAACACCGGCCGAGGGCGTGCCAACGTGTTAGAAGGAGTGGCATGGCCACCCGATGTCAGGTGCCCACGCGCGATATCGCGCGGTGCTAGTCTTGGGCACAGGGCGGCGGGCAAGACGGCTCGCCGCGCTTCCCCGAAAAGACCCTGGAATTCTCTCGGGAGCGCCCCCTCCCCACCAACCGTTGCAATGCGTGCGAGGCTATGCTCCAATAGGTTCGGCCGGCGGCTGTACGTCTCGAACATCGACCTGCCGTTCCGCGAAAACGTCTACGACGCGCCGCACACGATCTCGGTCATCGAACTGCCGGAGTGAATATGGCTTCCCGGTCATCCGGAACACGGCACGCGAGATTCACCCTCGCCCTGCTGGCCGTCCTCCTGCCGACGGCGGCGATTGGGGCCGAACCGCCCACACGCGACGCCGCCGCCGTCGTCACGGTCGAGGGCGACAAGCCGCTGCACGCGACGCTGCTGGCCGAGGGCGGCCGCATCAGCACGAACCGCGAGTACACTTTCACGCGCGTGCCGGACGCGATGCGCGGCCTGGCCACGACCGTCAACGAGCACAAAAACGCCGCGGCCATCCGCGCAAGGGCCGAGACCGACGGGGCCGTCTACGCCTGCTGGGCCGAGGGCAACCCCAGTGACGCCGCCTCCCAGCCGACGCCCGCCACCCTGAAAATGGCCGGCGAGTGGACCGAGGCCGGCCGCATGGTGAGTCGGGTGGCCGGACGGACCTACCGCTGGACGATCTACCGCACACAGATGCGGGCCGGCGAGACGCTGACCGTCCCGCCGGGAAACCGATGGGGCACGACCGTCCTGGCCCGCGAGATCAAGGGCCTGCCGCAGGTGGCCGCCCGTCCCGGCGAGGCGGCGCCGCTGCCGGCCGACCTGGCGGCCGTCCACGCCGAGGTCCGCACGGCGTGGCCGCGGGCCGACCTCGCCGACGAAGCCCACCGCCGGTGGCAGGAACTCGGACGCGAGCTCAGCGACCGGAAGTGGCTGAAGCAGATCGCGGGCGAAGCGTACCATCCGGCGGCGCTCATTCACGAGGACGACCGGGACCCCGTGGACGTCCTGCTCCGCCGCACGGCCGCCCTGCTCCACCGGCTGCGCGAGATGGCGGGCACCCCGGACTTTTCCGAGGCCGCCGACGAACTCGCCTCACTACGGCAGCGCGCCGCGGATGTCGATCCCGCGCGCACGGCCGAGCGGTACCGCCTGTTCCACGAGGCGATGCGGCTTCGGCGGCGGGTGGCCCTGGCGAACCCCCTGCTCAACTTTGACCGCATCCTGTTCGTCCAGCGCCGCGACGCCGGCGGCCCGTTTCACATGTGCGACCAGTACTACGGATGCAACGCCCGGGCGGGCGGAGGCCTGTTTGTCCTGGAGGACGCGTTCGGCCCGGAGCCGCGGCTGCGGAACCTCCTCGAGGGCGCCGCCGTCGAGAACGGTCGCCTGAAGGGCGAGCGCCTGGAAGGCGGCTCGTTCCTCAGCCCCGACCTCTCGTTCGACGGGCGGATCGTCACTTTCGCCTGGACCCAGGCCCGCGCCGAAAAAACCTACACGTGGACGCCCGAGTCCTGCTACCACGTCTTCCGGATGGCGGCCGACGGAACGGGCCTGCGGCAACTGACGGACGGCCCGTGGGACGACTTCGACCCGTGCGTCCTGCCGTCCGGGCGGATCGCCTTCGTCAGCCTCCGCCGGGGCGGCTACCTGCGGTGCGGGCGCCACTGCCCCACCTACACGCTCCACTCGATGGAGCCCGACGGCTCGGACATCGTCCCGCTCTCCTACCACGAGACGCACGAATGGCACCCGAGCGTCGACCGCTTCGGCCGCATCGTCTACACGCGGTGGGACTACGTGGACCGCGACACGAACGTCGCCCATCATATCTGGACATGTTATCCCGATGGCCGCGACCCGCGGTCGATGCACGGCAACTATCCGCTAAAGCGCGGCAGCCGGCCGTGGATGGAGATGAGCATCCGGGCCGTGCCCGGCTCGCTCCGGTACATCGCCACCACAGGCGCCCACCACGGGCACGCCTTCGGGTCGCTCGTGCTGATTGACCAATCGCACGAGGACGATGCGGCGATGTCGCAACTGGCGCGCCTGACGCCGGAGGTCCGGTTCCCGGAGGCCGAGGGCGACATCCGCCGGCACATGATCTTCGCCACCCCCTGGCCCCTGGCCGAGGACTTCTGGCTCTGCGCCTACGACCCGTCGGCGAAGCGGCACGGGTTGTACCTGGCGGACGCCTTCGGCAACCGGACGCTCCTGTATCGCGACGGGTCGATTCCGTGCCTCAGCCCCATCCCGCTGCGGCCGCGGCCCCGGCCGCCCGTCATCCCGACCGAGACGACGCAGACCGCGCGCGGCAAGCAGAAGTTCGGCGGGCGCACCGCCACCATCGCCGTCATGGACATGTACGACAGCGATTTCGAGTGGCCCGAGGGCGCCAAGGTCGACCGCCTCCGCATCGTCCAACTCATCCCCAAAAGCACCCCGCCGCCGGACAAGCCGCGCATCGGCGTGGCCCGCCAGTCGAATGCCCGGGCGTCGCTGGGCACCGCCAAGGTCGAGGCAGACGGCTCCGTCCACTTCGAGGCGCCGGTGGGTGTGCCCATCTACTTCCAGGCGCTGGACGCGCGGGGCATGGCGATCCAGTCGATGCGGTCCGTCACGTACGTGCACCCCGGCGAGCGGCTCGTCTGCCAGGGCTGCCACGAACCGAAACGGCGGCAGCGTCGGCCGGGCGGCCGGCTGCCGGTGGCCCTGCGGCGGGAACCGTCGCCACTGCAGCCGGAGGCCGAGGGCTCCAACCCGTTCAACTACGTCCGCCTCGTCCAGCCCGTCCTGGACACGCACTGCGTGGCGTGCCATGAGAAGGAAAAGGCGCTGGACCTCTCGAGCGCGCCCGGCGGCAAGTACGGTTGGACGCGCTCCTACGCCAGCCTGGCCGAGCGCTTCGGGTTCTACTTCCACGTCTACAACGGGTCGATCAAGACGGGCGTGCACGGGGGCAGCCGGACCGTACCGGGCGCGTTCGGCGCCCGGGCGTCGCGGCTGCTGGAGTACCTCGGGCCGGACCATTACGGCGTGACCTTGCCGCCGGAGGCCCTGCGGCGCGTCACGCTGTGGCTGGACCTGAACAGCGAGTTCTACGGGGCCTACGAGAAGACCGAGGCCCAGGCTCGCGGCGAGGTGGTTGAGCCGAGCCTGGAGTGAGTCGCTACGCGGCTCACGCTGCAAGCCTCAAGCCGCAGGCTCCAAGCCAAACAAAGCCCGCGGCGCGAGCACCGCATCGCGGACGGAGATACCCGCGTGCTTACGCCGGTGCCCGAATGGCGCGCCGCGGTTGGCTTGTGTCTTGTGGCTTGCGGCTTGTGGCTTCTCTCACTGCGTCAGCCAGTAGAACCCGCCGATCATTGCCGCCACCAGCGCCCACCCGACCGCAAAGCCGATGACGGACGTACGGGTCGGCACGGGAATCTCCAGGCCGCCCCATCCGACGAGCACCCGCCGCGGGGCCGGCGGCGTCCCGGCCGGGAGCGTGCACGGCTCCTCGATCTCCTCGCCCGGCACGATGGGCGTCCGCGTCAGGGCATAATAGTGGTCCAACTGTGCTCTCGGCACCGGCCGCGTCAGCAGGCTCACGACCACCCCCGCCAGCGTCCCCGCGCTCAGGTACGCGACCATCTGCCAGGGCAGGACCATTTCGGCCACGCCCGCTTCGGTCCGGCGGACGAGGCCGAGCGCCAGGTTCACACCGGTGCCCTCCAGCGCCTCCATGAGGCCGGTCCAGTACGAGACGGCGAGGAGGACGGCGAAGCCGACGAGGGTGGCGGCCCAGGCGCCCGCGGTGGTCGTCCGCCGCCAGAACAGGCCCAGCCAGAACGCGATGCCGATGGTCGGCGAGATTTTCCAGAACCATTCCAGCCCGCGGACGACGCTCGGCAGCAGGAACGCGACGAGCACGCCGCCCGCCACGACCGCCAGCGCCACGACGCGGCCCACGCCCAGGTAGTGCCGGTCCGGCCGGTCCGGCCGCAGCGGCTTGTAGATGTTTTCCGTAAAGAGGGCCGAGGAGGCGATCATGAACGAGTCGCACGAACTCATCACGCTCGCCAGCAGCGCCGCCAGGAACACGCCCAACAGGCCGGGGAGGATGCGCGGCAGAAAGTCGGCCGCCATCACGCCGTACACCTCGTCCTCGTGCACGTCCTTGTCGGCCAGGTACGCCACGGCCGCCAGGCCCGTCAGGCACCACGCCATCGTGCAGACGCGTTTGATGAAGTTGCCGCCCATCCAGCCGACGCGGCCCTCCATCTCGCTCTTGCCGGCCGCGCAGTTCCCCATCGTGTGCGGCTGGGTGACGATGCCGGCGAGGGCGTTGAGGGCGATCATGACGATGTAGAACACGCCGATGTCACCGGGCACCACGAGCGAGAACATCGTCGGGTCCGTGATTCGCTCGTGCAGACCCGCCATGCCGCCCACGGCGTCGAGCACGAACGGCAACAGGAGGAACGAGAAGACGACCGTCAGAATGCCCTGGACAAAGTCCGTCATGATGGCGGCGCTCAGCCCGCCCGCCACGCCGTAGACGACGAACAGGACGGTCATGACGGTGATGGCGAGTGCGGCGGGAATGCCGGTACTCGCTTCGATGACCGCCCCGCTCCCCTTCAGCATGACCCCGATGTTCACGCTCAACTGGAGCATGCCGATGACGGCAAAGAGGCCGGCCACGCCCCGGTCGTAGCGTGCGGCAAAGACGTCACCCGTGGTGATCGCCCGGAACCGCCGCATCACCGGCGCGATGAGCCAGTAGAACGGCGTGCAGAACAGCCACAGCCACTGGTACCAGATGCCGCTCAGCCCGCTGGTGTACGTCTTGGAGGCCACGCTGACGGCCTGGTCGGAGTGCGTGCCCGTCCCGAAGGCGTGGGTGATCATCATGACCTTGCCGAAGCGGCGCGGCATGAAGTAGTCACTCATCCGCCGGACGAGGCGGGCGGCGTAGATGCCGAGGCCCGTGATCAGCACCAGGTACAGGACCAGGCAGACGATGTCGGCGGCGGCCATGTATGTCCTCGCGTTGATGCCTCTCAGGACGGGTGGTGCCACTGGCGGCTTGCCCGCCAGGGCGCTCCGACCGTCGAGGCACACTGGCTGACAAGCAGCCAGTGGCACCCGGCGCGCGGAACACACGCTTTCGCACAATCGCGAAAGCGTGCCACCCCGGTTCCCTGGACGGCGCGCGGCCCGCGAGCGGGCCGGCGAACACGGGCCTCGTCCCGCAGGGTTGACCGTGTCGCCGGTTCCGACGTGTCCACCCGATTGTAGGGGGTCAGCCACCGGCCGCAAGCGCTTCCCGCCACCACGGCGGCTTTGGCTGAACTCTTGACATTTCGCGGCCCGACCCCCACCCTGAATAGGCGAGACCGGGCCGGTACGATGCACCGGCCGCAGGAGAGCGTTCCGTGCCGACCGACTGCCTTGACATCAAGGCCTATCCCGAGATCGACGGCGCCCGGATGGTGCTGGGCTTCACGGGCTGGATGGACGGGGGCGACGTCTCGACGGGCAGCCTCAAGTACCTGTCGGAGAAACTGGGCGCCCGGTCGCTGGCGGAAATCGACCCGCGGGGCTTTTACATCTACAACTTTCCCGGCTCGATGGAGATTTCGGCGCTTTTCCGCCCGCACTGCGAGATCACCGACGGCATCGTCCACACCTACGACCCGCCCGCCAACCGGTTCCAGTTCGACGACGCGAACCGGCTGATCCTGTTCCGCGGCAAGGAGCCGAACCTGGCGTGGGAAACGTTTGCGGACGGCTTCTTCCGGCTGGCCGAGACGTTCCGCGTCCGGGCGATCTACTTCGTCGGCTCGTACGCGGGGGTCGTCCCGCACACGCGGGACCCGCGGATGTACGCCTCCGTCTCGGACCCCGAGATGAAGGCCGACCTGGAACCGCACGGCTTCCGCTTCACCGACTACGAGGGCCCGGCCCACTTCACGACGTACCTGACGCACGCGGCGGCGGATCGCGGGTTCAAGATGGCGACCCTCGTGGCCGAAATCCCCGCCTACATCCAGGGCACCAACCCGCGGTGCATCGAGGCGGTCGCCCGCACCCTGGCCGGCGTCCTCGGCATCCAGATCAACACCGACGACCTGCGGCAGACGAGCGACGGGTTCGAGGCCAAGGTCAACGACGCCATCGCCGAGAAGGAGGACCTCTCGGAGATGATCCGCAAAATGGAAGCCCAGTACGACAGCGAGATGTTCGAGACCCAGATGGGCGACCTCAAGGACTGGCTGGAGGAGCGCGGCATCCGGCTGGACTGACCCCAAGCGGTCGCCGACCCCGTTGAGCCGCCGACGGCACGTCGGCGGTTGTTTCCGCTCGGGCGCGGGAATCCTCTTCTGCCGTGCGCGTCGACCTTCGGTCGACGGCTCAACGGGCGGGCGGAACCCGGGCAGCGCCCGGGAAGCCGCGCCCGCCCCGGTACCATCTTCCACCGGAACCTGGCGCCGCCCGCGGGGATAAAGAGATTCCACCCGGCACGACGCGGCACGCCCTGCGCGGGCAAAGGCACAAGACCGCAGCGAGATTCTCCGGGCCGCCAAGGCGACCCTCAGAATGACATAGTGGAGCCGCTCCGCACGAACTGACGAAAGGAGTCCGCCATGACCCGCACGCTGCTCGTTGCCGCAGCCGTCGCCCTGGCCGTCACGCCCCTCCTCGCCGCCCCGCCCGAGGGCGAGGGATGGAAACCCCTCTTCAACGGCAAGGACCTCTCCGGCTGGGTCGTCCCGAAGGACGACGGCGGCCACTGGAAAGCCGTCGACGGCGTCATCGATTACGACGCCCGCAGCCAGGCCAAAGGCAACAAGAACCTCGTCACGAAAGACGCGTTCGGCGACTACGTGCTCCACATCGAGTGGCGCCTGAAGAAGACCTCCGGCCTGTACGCCATGCCGACCATCCTGCCGGACGGATCGTACAAGAAGGACGCGGGCGGCAAGACCATCACCACGCCGACGCCCAACGCCGACTCGGGCATCTTCCTGCGCGGCAACGGGAAATCGCAGATCAACATCTGGTGCTGGCCGTGCGGCTCCGGCGAACTCTGGGGCTACCGCAACGACAAGAACATGCCCGCCGAGGTCCGCGCGGGATGCGTCCCCAAGACGTGCGCCGACAACCCCGTCGGCCAGTGGAACGCCTACGACATCACCGTCAAGGGCGAGCACGTGACGGTGGTGCTGAACGGCAAGGAAGTCATCGACGTGCGGCTGCCGGGGCTGCCCGAGAAGGGCCCCATCACCCTCCAGCACCACGGCGGCTTCAACAAGAAGACCGGCAAGTACAGCCCGGCGTCCAGCCTGATTCAATTCCGGGACATTTACATCAAGGAATTAGAGTAGGTTCGCGAACCCGCGACCGTTGAGCCGCCGACGGCACGTCGGCGGGTATGGGTCGTTCACATCCCGCGCGGTGGTCCTCCCGGGCCACCGCGCTCTGTGCGCCTCGGCATGTGGCATGGCCACCCGCCGGTGGGTGGCCATGCGCTCCATCCACATCATGGCCACGCAAGCGTGACCATGCCAACCGGCCGCGCCACACAGGCGGATGGCACGCTTGCGCGAGCGAAAGCATGTCACCCGCCCGTCAGAACTGCAGCTGCGGGAGCGCTGGCCCGCCAGCCGGCGACCGCTCGACGCCGTTCACCTCCACCCGCCGGTCCTCGGTCACGAGGACCTCGTCGCCGCCGTGCACCCGGCCGTAATCCCGTCCCTCGACGCGGAGCGTGATCCGGCCGTCCTCGTCGGTCACCTGGAGACGCACCTCGCCGAGGCGCAGGTCGACCTCGCGGCGCCATCCGTCCAGGCCGTGGCTGCTGCTCATGCTCCTGGAGGACCCGCGCCCACCGGGCTCCAGGACCTTGATGTCCACGCCCGAGACCCGTGCCTTGCCCACGTCGCCCTCCATGCGGACGTAGTCGCCCTCCTCTGCCGGCCCCACCAACGGCGGCATCCCGTGAGGCGCGTGCGCGGGCGCGGCCCTCATACCCGCGAACAGGAGGAACGGCACGGCCAGCAGGGCCGCCAGCACCGCCGGCACGAAGCACACCAGCCCGATGACCCACAGGGCGGTCATCTTCTTGATGATGCCGGCAATCAGCATCACGAGACCCGCCAAGGCCACCAGCGCGAGACCGCCGCCCACGATGAACAGGACCAGCACGAACCCGGCTGCCATGACGACACGCTCCTTTCCGGCCGGTCGGCGTTCCGGCCACATCTCCATCATACGGCGCCGCGGCACGGGGCGAAAGGGGAAACGCACCCGCGGCCGGCTCGCGAAAAGACTTGTCCCGCACCTTGCGCGGCCTTATAACCGTTCTTCCCGGTTTATGCTCCACGGGTGCACGTGTGTCCGGTCTTCTTCCTGGAAGGGACTAACATGGGCCATCACAACCGGCGTCACTTTCTAAAGCGAGTGGGCCTTGCGGCGGGAGCGGCCGTCGCCGCCCCGTACATCGTGCCGGACACCGCCACCGGCGCCGCCCCGGACGTGGCCTCGCCGAGCGACCGCGTCGCGATGAGCATCATGGGGTGCGGCAACCGGGGCCCGCGGGTGATGGGGCACTTCCTGAAGCAGCCGGACGTCCAGTGGCTGGCCTGCTGCGACTGCCGCCAGGACCGCCTCATGGCGGCCAAGAAGATCGTCGACACCGCCACCGGGCACAGCGACTGCGCCACGTACCGCGACTTCCGCGAGTTGTTCGACCGTCCGGACCTGGACGGCGTCCTCATTGCCACGGGGAACCGCTGGCACGCCCTCGGGGCCATCTACGCCGCCCGCGCCGGCAAGGACGTCTACAGCGAGAAGCCCATCAGCCTCACGATGGCCGAGGGCCGGGCCCTCGTCGAAACGTGCGACCGCCTCGGCACGATCTACCAGGCGGGGTACCAGCGGCACTCGGTGGACTCCTGCCGATTCGCCGTCGAGTGCGTCCACCAGAAACGCATCGGCGACCTCAAGGAAATTATCTGCAACAGTTGGACGAACAGCCTCGCCAAGCCGAGCCCCGTCATCCCCGTGCCGCAGAACTTCTGGTACGACATGTGGCTCGGCTCCACGCCGTGGCATCCGTTTTCCTGGGGCCGCGTGAACGGGTGGCGGGTCGTCTGGGACACCGGCGCCGGCATCCTCGCCGACATGGGCTGCCACTGGACCGACCTGGCCCAATGGGCCAACCACGCCGAGGAGACCGGCCCGGTCCGCATCGACGTCGAACACGTCGAGTGGGCGCCGCCGGAGATGCTGACCGAGGTGCCCGTCTCGGCCCGGGCCGTCACGACCTACGCCAACGGCGTCCGCGTGGTCCACGACGCCACCGGCACGTTCAACGAGCGGTACATCCGGTTCGTCGGCACGGAGGGATGGGTCCAGGTCCACGACGCCACGAACACGGTGACGGCCGAGCCCGCGTCGGTGCTCGCGCTGCGGGCGATTTCCGCCAAGGGATGGGGCGACCCCGGCGACCACATCCGCAACTTCCTGGAGGGCATCAAGACCCGCCGGCGGACCGTCTGCTACCCCGAGGCCGCCCACCGGGCCATGAGCCTGTGCCAACTGGCGAACATCGCCATCCGCCTCGGCCGCTCGCTCACGTGGGACCCGGAGAAGGAGGAGTTCCCCGGCGACCCGGAGGCCAACTCGATGCGCGGCCGGGCCATGCGGTCGCCGTGGAGAATCTGACATCCGCACCCTTGCCATACGGAACGACACGCAGCACGCGATACTGCGGAAGGGAGAAACCATGACACGCTCGTTCGTCCGATTCGCCGCTCTCGCCGTCGCCCTGGCCCTCGTCGCTCCGGCGGCCGGCGCCGCCGAGGCCCCCACCAAGGCCGACATCGACCGGGCCGTCGCGGCCCTGGCCGACTACAAGGCCGGCCAGGACCACACGCCCGTCCGCCTCATCGGCGAGATGCTCCAGGGGATGGGCGGCAAACCGGACCTCCAGAAGCACATGGAGCAGAAACTCGTCGGTCTGCTTGAAGGCGGCGCCGACTACGAGGCCAAACTCCAGGCGTGCCAGATCCTCGCCCGCATCGGCACGCAGGCGTGCATCCCGGCGCTGGAGAAGCTGCTCGGCGACCCGAAGACCACGCACATCGCGTGCTGGGCGCTTCAGCCGAACCCCAGCGCCGAGGCGCTGGCCGCCCTTCGCCGCGGCCTCGGCAAGGCCAAAGGCGAGGCCGCCGTCACCATCATGGGGGTCCTCGGCCAGCGGCGCGACGAAATGGCCGTCCCCATCCTCGCCAAGCACGTCGATGACCACAGCGAGATGGTCGCCGAGGCGGCGCTGGCGGCCATCGGCAAGATCGCCACGCCGAAGGCGGCCGACGTCCTCGCCAAGGCCCGCACGAGCGCGAAGAAGGACCTCCGCGGTGCCGCCAACGACGCCTACCTCCAGTGCGCGAACCGCCTGACCGACGCCGGCCAGACCGACCGGGCCGTCACCATGTTCGAAGAGGTCCTCGACGACGACGTCGCCCTCTGCTATCACCGCGGGGCGCTCAGCGCGCTGATGCGGCACGCGGGCGACAAGGCCGTCCCTCACGTCCTGGCCGCCATCCGCAGCAACGACCAGATGATGCAGGGCACCGCCATCGCAAACGTCCCCCTGCTGAAGGGCAAGGGCGTCGTCCAGCGCCTGGCCGCCGAACTCCCGAACCAGTCGGCCAGGGTTCAAGCCCTGCTCATCGCGGCCCTGGCCGACCGCGGCGGTGACGACGCCCGCCAAGTCGTCGTCGACGCCGTCGACGCCAAGGACCCCGAGGCCCGCGTGGCCGCCCTCCAGGCCCTGGCCCGGATCGGCGGCGCCTCTTCCGTGCCGCTGCTCGTCAAGGCCGCCGGCCAGGGCAAGACCGAGGCCGAGCGCGAGGCGGCCCTGGTGTCCCTCCGCCGTCTCCAGGGCGACGGCGCCGACGCCGCCATCGTCGACGCCATGAAGGCCGCGGCGCCCCCCGTGCGGGCCGAACTCATCAGCGTGATTCACGGGCGCGGCACGAAGTCGGCCGTCCCCGCCCTGCTTGCCCAGGCCGCCACCCAGGACGCCGACGTCCAGCAGGCGGCGCTGAAGGCGCTGGCCCATCTGGCGGGCCCGGACCGGCTCCCGGCCCTCGTGGAGTGGCTGGTGGACCTGAAGGCCGCCAAGGCCCGGCCGGCGGCCGAACGGGCCGTCGTCCAGGTGGCCCAGCAAGCCGACTCGCCCGACACCGGTGCCCGGCCCGTCCTGGCCGCCCTGAAGAAGGCCGACGGCGTCATGGTCCAGGCCAGCCTGCTCCGCGTGCTGGGCGGCATCGGGGGCGACGCGGCCCTGGCCGCCGTCACCGAAACCCTCGGCGCCAAGGAGGCCGGTGTCCGCGACGCGGCCGTCCGGGCCCTCGGGTCCTGGCCCGACGTCTCGGCCGTCCCGGCCCTGGTCGGCCTGGTGAAGAAGACCGACGACCGGACGTACCGGGTGGTGGCCCTTCGTGGGGCCGCCCGGCTCCTGGCCAAGGGTGCGGGCGTGCCGTCCGAGGACGTCCTCCGGGCGTACAAGGACCTGATGGCGCTCTCGGATCGGCCCGAGGACAAGAAACTCGTCCTGGCGGGCCTGGCCGACGTGCCCCATCCCGAGGCTCTCCAGATGGCCGTCGACTGCCTCGACAATCAGGCCGTCCGCGGCGAGGCCGCCGTCGCCGCCGTCAAGATCGGCGAGGCGGTGGTCGGCACGGCCGCGAAGGCCGTCGCCGGCGCCATGCAGAAAGTCGCCCAGGCCGCCCCGGACGCGGGCACCAAGAAACAGGCCGGGCAACTGGCCGCCCGCGCCAAGGCACTCGGCCACGCCATCCTCGGCTGGCAGATCGCCGGCCCGTACACGAAGCAGAACGTGCGGTTCTGGCAATTGTGCAACCTGGCGTTCGCCCCGGAGAAGGAGGGCGAGCAGGCCGAGTGGCGCATCTGCCCCGTCAAGACGAAGGGCAAGACCCACATCCTGATGCTCAACGAGATCCTCGGCGCGGGCGACAACCGCACCGCCTATCTCCGCACGTGGCTGGTGGCCGAGCAGGCCGTCAACGCCCGCCTGGAGGCCGGCTCCGACGACGGCATCAAGATATGGCTGAACGGCAAAGTCATCCACGAGGACCGTAAGGGCGGCGCGTGCGAACCGGGCGAACACAAGAAGAACGTCCGCCTGCAGAAGGGCCCGAACGCCCTGATGCTCAAGATCACCAACGACAGCGGGCCGTGGGAGTGCTCCGCCCGCATCGTCGATCGTGACGGCAAGCCGCTCGCCGGCGTCACCGTGGACCCGTATCACGGCCGGAAGTAGCCGCATCACGGAAACCGCAGGGACGTTGTGCCGGCGGCGCGTGCGCGGAGCGGTCGCAAAGGAGCGGACCTCAGAAGGGAGAAATCCTATGCGACGGGTCAGCCTCGGTCTCTGTGTCATTCTGGCCGGCGGTCTCTTCCTGGCGGCGGGATGCAAGCCGAACCTCCGCATCCAACACATGGTCGTCAAGCGAATCACCGCCACGCCCAAAGTGGGCGTGCACGTGCGGATTGAGAACGACGGCGGGGGTAACGCCAAGGGGCCATTCGAGGTCCTCTTCCGGAACCAGGCAACGAGCCAGAGCACGACCGTCCCGTTCGCCCACGGGCTGAAGCCGCATCAGTCACGGCTGATCAAGGCCCAACTCAATGCGAGCGTGGGTCAACTGATCGTTGTCCGCGTCGACCCGGACGACTACGTCAACGAATCTGACGAAAACGACAACATCCAAAAGAAGCACGCGCCGCCGTAATCTCCAGGCCGAGGCGGGCAAGGTGATTACCCGGTAGTCGGTGAACCGTGAGTCGTGAGCCCGCAGCGGCAGGTCAAAGTAGCCGCAGACAAAGGACAACGGATCAAGGACATATCATGAACCGCCGAAGGTTTCTCCAGAGCATCGGCGCGAGCGCGGTCGCCATGGCCGGCAGCGGCTGCGCCTCCGTCGCGACATCCGCCGCCCCGGAGCGCAAGAAGCCCAACATCGTCTACATCATCGCCGACGACCTCGGCTACGGCGACCTGAGTTGCTACGGGCAGACGCACTTCCAGACGCCGCACATCGACGGCCTCGCCAAAGAGGGCCTGAAGTTCACCCAGCACTACGCCGGCTCGACCGTCTGCGCGCCGTCGCGGTGCGTCCTGATGACCGGCCTCCACACCGGTCACTCGTACGTGCGCGGCAACAAGGAACACAAGCCGGTCGGCCAGGAACCCATCCCCGCCGATACCGTCACGGTGGCCGAGCGCCTGAAGGCGGCCGGCTACGCCACGGGCGCCTTCGGCAAATGGGGGCTCGGGTACCCCGGCTCCGAGGGCGACCCCGTCCACCAGGGCTTCGACGAGTTCTTCGGCTACAACTGCCAGCGCAACGCCCACCGTTACTACCCGGACTTCCTCTGGCACAACGAGAAACGGGTGGACCTGGACGGCAAAACGTATTCGCATGCGCTGATCATGGAACGGGCCCTCGACTTCATCCGTCGGCACAAGGACAGCCCGTTCTTCTGTTTCATGCCGGTCACGATCCCGCACGCGGCGATGCAGGCGCCGGAGACGTACATCGCCCCGTTCCGGAAGAAGTTCCCGCAGTTCGCCGACACCGTCGGCCGGTACGCCGGCACCGAGACGAAGAACCCCGTGGCGGCGTTCGCGGGGATGATGACCGTCCTCGACGAGGGCGTCGGGCAGGTGCTCGCGCTGCTGAAGGACCTCGGCCTCGACGAGAACACCATTGTGATGTTCACGAGCGACAACGGGCCGCACTATGAGGGTGGGCACAAACCGCAGTTCTTCGACTCGAACGGCCCACTGAAGGGCCACAAGCGCGACCTGACGGAGGGCGGCATCCGCGTGCCGATGCTCGCCCGCTGGCCCGGCCGCATCCGGCCCGGCGCCGTCACGGACCACATCTCCGGGTTCCAGGACGTGATGCCGACGCTGTGCGACCTCGCCGGCGCCGCCGCCCCGGACGGCATCGACGGCCTGTCGTTCCTGCCGACGCTGCTCGGGGAGGCCGACCGGCAGAAACAACATCCCTATATGTATTGGGAATTCTACGAGCAGGGCGGCAAGCGCGCCGTCCGCAAGGGCCGATGGAAGGCCGTCCAGCACGGGCTCCAGAAGAAGGCGCCCGGCCCGGTCCGCCTGTACGACCTCCAGAAGGACCTCGGCGAGACGACCGACGTGGCCGACGCCCATCCGGAGATCGTGGCGGAGATGAAACGCCTCTTCGCCGACGCCCACACGCCGTCGCAGATCTGGACGTTCCGGGGACTGTAAAGCGCCACGTTGAGCCGGCGACGGTGCGTCGACGGCCGTTATGCGTCGACCTTCGGTCGACGGCTCAACGGGCTGAGCGGCGCGCACCCCCAAGGAGGCCTGCCATGCGAAGCGTCCTCACCGTGCTGACCCTCGTCGCCGTCGCCCTGCCCCTGGCCGCCGCCGAGCCACCCGCCTGGGCCACCAGGGACCTGAAGGCCGGCATCATCGGAACCGACACCTCGCACGTGCCGGCGTTCACGGGGCTGTTGGCCCGGCACCCGGAGTGGCGGGTCAAGGTGGTGGCGGCATTCAAGGGCGGCAGCCCGGACGTGCCCTCCAGCGCAAACCGCGTCGAGAAGTTCGCCAAGCAGATCCACGACGAGCACGGCGTCGAAATCGTGCCCACCATCGCCGCCCTGCTCGAGAAGGTGGACGTCGTTCTCATCGAGAGCGTGGACGGCCGGCCGCACCTGGAGCAGGCCCGGCCTGTCCTGAAGGCCGGCAAGCCGTGCTTCATCGATAAGCCGTTCACAGCAAGCCTGGCCGACGCCCGCGCCATCGTCCGCCTCTCCAGGGAAACCGGCACGCCGTTTTTCAGTTGCTCGTGCTCGCGGTTCCAGCCCCAGGTTCAGGCCCTCGCCAAAGACGCCGGCGTCGGCAAGGTGACGAAGGTCCAGGGCTCCGCCCCGTTCAACGTGGAGCCGCACCACCCGGACCTCTTCTGGTACGGCATTCACGGCGTCGAGGCGCTGTACACCGTCATGGGGCCGGGGTGCGTCAGCGTCAAGCGGGAGCCGGGCGAGACGACCGACGTAACGACCGGCACGTGGAAGGACGGGCGGATCGGCGTCTTCCGCGGCGTCCGCAAGGGCGACTACAAGCCCATCGTCAAGGTCTGGGGCGCCGGCGGCACCGCCCAGACGGACAAGGGGTTCTCGTACAACGGCCTCGTGGAGACGATGGCCGAGTTCTTCCACACCCGCAAGGCCCCGATCGACCCGGCCGAGACGCTCGAGCTCGTCGAGTTCATGACGGCGGCCCAACTCAGCAAAGAGCGCGGCGGGGCGGAGGTGCGGCTCGAGGAACTGCGCAAGTAGCGATCGCGAGCGCCAAAAGCGCCAGGCGCCTTGGCACATCCCGCGCGGTGTATCTCCTGATGCACCGCGCGGTCCGCGCGGCGACAACGGCGAGCGGCCCGCACGCGGGCCGGCGAACCGCCCACCACCGCGCGTGTTGAACGTCACACGAAGCTTGCACGACCCCATCGCGAAGCCCGTCCGCCGCGGGCCGGGAGGCCCGCCGCCCGGCACTTCACCCGCGCTACAATGTCCGGCCGACGGCCTCGGCGACCTTGCGGCAGGAGGCAACGAGCCGCCCGAGCGCCTCCGGCGTAATCGACTGGGCCCCGTCCACGAGCGCCGTCTCCGGATCCGGATGGACCTCGATGATCAGCCCGTCGGCCCCGGCCGCGACGGCCGCCCGGCTGACGGCCTCCACGAGGTCGGCCCGGCCGGTGGCGTGGCTCGGGTCCGCGATGACCGGCAGGTGGGTCATCCCCTTCAGGGCGGGGATGGCGGCGGCCGGGAAGGTGGCCCGGGTGGCCCGTTCGAACGTCCGGATGCCGCGCTCGCACAGGATGACCCGCTCGTTGCCGGCCGAGAGGACGTACTCGGCCGCCAGCAGGAACTCCTCCAGCGTGGCGCTCATGCCGCGCTTCAGGAGGACCGCCCGCTCGCTCTCGCCGGCGGCGGCCAGGAGCATGAAGTTCTGCATGTTCCGCGTCCCGATCTGGAGCACGTCGGCATAGCGGGAAACCATCGGCACGTGCTCCGGGGCCATCACCTCCGTGACGACGGCCAGGCCGGTGGCGTCTCGGGCCTCGGCCAGGTACTCCAGCCCTTCCTCGCCGAGTCCCTGGAAGGAGTACGGCCCGGTCCGGGGCTTGAACGCCCCGCCGCGCAGCGCCACCGCGCCGGCTTCGCGAACGGCATGGGCCGTCTCGAGCAGCATCGTGCGGTCCTCCACGGCACACGGGCCGGCGATGAGCCCCACCGCCGTGCCGCCGACGCTCCCCTGCCCCAGCGGGACGACGGTCGGCTCGGGTTTCGTCTCGCGCGAGGCGATCTTGTACGGCACGAGCACCGGCAGGACCTTCTCGACGGCGGGGGCGACGGCCAGCTGTTCCGGCGCCTTGAACCGCTCGTCGCCGATGCAGGCGACGACCGTCCGTTCGGTTCCCCGGATGCGATGGGGCGAGAGGCCCATCGCCTGCACGCGGTCGACCACGTGCTGGATCTGTTCTTCGGTGGCACCGGGTTCCATGACCACGATCATGTGCCTCCTCCTGTTCGCTCGAGGCCGCCGGGTCCGAAGGGACAAACAAAAAGGCTCCGGACCGCGTGGGCCCGGAGCCTTGACCGATCGAAGCGCGGTTGCGCTAAGGCAAGGCTCGGGCCCTGTGCCCGAAGCCGAAATAGAACCAGAACCCCCCCGCCGCCGGCGCGTGCCGGGCGGTAGAACCTACCGGGAGGATTCGGGTGTCGCACGTCATCGTGAGTCGGCCTTTCGCTTGCCTGACGTGTGTAAGTGTACGCGAGTCGGGGCCGGTGTCAAGCGTCGTGCGGCAAAAAAGGGCCGCCCGAAAAGGGTTCCGGGAGTCTTTTTCGGAGATGGGCGGCTCGGAAGCAACGCGGTGGGTCTCCGTACCCACCGCGCGTGGGGTGTTGCGCGGCGGGTGCGGAGACCCGCCGCGCAGCGCGGCTGTCGAAAAAGACTCCCGCAACCTTTTTCGGCCTGTCCGGACGCCTCTTTGACGAAACCCTTGCCCCCGGCGGCCGGGCGGCGTATCGTAACAGGGGGCCAGGAATCGCGAGCGACTTTTCGTATGCCGACCCACAACCGACCGCGTGTGCTCGTCGTCGAGGACGAGCCCGATATGAACAACCTGCTCGCCGACGTGCTGCGGGCGTTCGACTTCGAACCCGTCCAGGCCGCCGACGGCCGGGAGGCCCTCGACCGCGTCGAGGAAGCGCCCCCGGCCGCCGTCATCCTGGACCTGATGCTCCCCGTCATCGGCGGATACGAGGTGTGCCGGCGGCTGAAGTCGTCGCCGCAATTCTCCGCCATCCCCGTGCTCATTCTGACAGCCCTGGACCGCGAGCCGAAGAAGCGGACCGCCTACCGGACCGGGGCGGACGAGTATCTCACAAAACCGTTCGCGCCGGACACGCTCATCGAGCGTCTGCGGGCGTGCCTGGAGGCGGCGCGCCAGGCCGTCGAGGCGCCCGGCGGCCAGGTCCGGCTGACGGTGGAACCGTCCGGGGCGCTGGACGACCTGAAATTTCCCAACGCGCTGGCGCGGGCGCTGCACCATCGGACGGACCTGTCGCCGGAGACCGTCGAGACGCTCCGCGAGCACCTGCTGGACCTGGTGGAGGCCGCCGGCGAACGGGCGGTCGCAACGGGCGGCGCCCCCCTCGTCCGCATCACCGCGACGGTCGAGGCCGGCCGCGTCCGCCTGACGTTCGATCCGCTCGCGGGCGGGGCCGAGGCGTTTCTGGAGGAACACGTCGGCCCCGACGCCGCCGCGGCCACCGCCCTCCGCGACGCCGGGGCCGTGGACCGGGTTCAGCGCGAGGGCGGGAGCGTGGCGATGGAGAAAGCGGCGGCAGACGGGTGAGGATGCGCCCGGCCCTAAGGCGCGCGGCCCGCAAGTTTACCCGCTGCGGGCGGGCGGGCCGGCGAACACGGGCGTTTCCGGGCGCGCCGAGCCGCGCCCGAACCTTCCGGAAGCCTATCCGAAATCTGAAATCTCAGATTCGACGTCTCAAATCCAGCGTCTCAAATCCGAAATCCAACATCGTCACCGGCCCTCGGGCACTTCCTGCGGCGGGCTGAACTCCGAGGGGACCGTGAAGTAGAACCGGGCCCCCTGCCCGAGCGTCGACTCGTAGTTGATCGCCCCGCTCCACGATTCCACCAGCCGCTGGGCAGTCGACAGGCCGAGGCCGATCCCCGCGATGTTGCCCGTGAAGTCCTCGTCGAGTTGCGAGAAGGCCGAGAAGATCTGGTCGCGCCGGGCGGTGGGCACGCCGGACCCGTTGTCGCGGACGGAGACTTCGAGCCAGCGATTCTCGACTTCCCGCACGCCGACACCCACCTCGGCGGGGGTCTTGTCGGCGAACTTGACGGCGTTGTCGAGCAGGTTGTCGAAGACGATGGCGAGCAGTTCCTCCGGCGCCCGGACGCGGGGCAGATCGTCCGGCAGGTCGATCGCCCACGCCACCTCGCGGTCCGGGTACCGCTGCGCGATGCGGTCGCGGATGCGGCCGACGAGGTCGCCCAGCGGCACGAGTTGGCCCGCCCGCTCCAGTTCCGTCGCCGTCAGGCCGGCGTAGGAGAGGACCTTTTCGACGAGGTCGGAGAGTTCCTTGATCTTCGCGAGCGAGATGCGCACGGACTCGGCCACGGCCTCCGACACGTCGCCGTACTTCCCCTGGTCGATGAGGCTCAGGTACCCGCTGGCGATGGTGATGGGCGTCTTGAGTTTGTGGCTGATGAGCGAGAGGAAATCGCGCTTCAGTTTCTCCTTGCGGCGCATCTCGCTGATGTCGCGGAACACCAGGGCCGCGTTGTGCAGCCGGCCGCGCGGCCCGACGATGCGGGTGTACCGGCCGGCCAGGTACCGCGGAGGTCGGCGGCTCTCCTGGGCGAGTTCCACCGTCACGGCCTGGGTGGTCGACTGCCGAAGCGCCTCCAGCGTCGGTTCCACCGTGAACCCCTCCAGCGCCTCGGCGAGGTTCCGGCCGACCAGATCCGCCTCGCTGCGTTCGAGGAGGTCGGCAGCCCGTCGGCTGACGGTCTCCACGCGCCACTGCCCGTCGGTGATGACGATGCCGTGCGAGAGGTCTTGGATGACGGCGTGGAATTTCTCGCGTTCGGCCAGCATCGACCGGTAGTACTTGACCTGGAGCAGGCTCTTGACGCGGGCCAGCAGTTCGGCCCGGTCGAACGGTTTGGAGATGAAGTCGTCGGCCCCGGCCTCCAGCCCGCGGATGCGGTCCTCGGTTTCCTTCAGGGCGGTGACCATGATGACGGGGATGACGGCGGTGGCCTCGTCGGCCCGAAGGCGCCGGCAGACCTCGAACCCGTCGATCTTCGGCATCATGATATCGAGGAGCACCAGGTCGGGCTTCTCGGCGGCGACCTGCGCCAAGGCCTGCTCGCCGTCGTAGGCGGCGACGGTCTCGTAGCCGGCGGCCTGAAGGTTCCGCTCCAGGAGTTTGACGTTGGCGGCGTAGTCGTCGACCACCAGGATCTTGCCGCCCACCTGTTCGGCCTCATCGGTCATCGTGTTCCCCGTTGGGCTGGGAGTCGAGAAAGACGCCGGGCCGCGCCGGCCCCTTGCCGCGTCGGGCGGCCTCGTGTTCGGCCTCGGTCACGAGGTCCCTCAGGAGCGTGACGGTGAAGGTGGTGCCCCGTCCGAGTTCGCTTTCGACCTCGATCTGGCCCCCGTGCAACTGGACGAGCCGGCGCGTCAGCGCCAAGCCCAGCCCGCTCCCCTCGTGCTTGCGGGTCAGCGACGCGTCGACTTGGGTAAACTCCTCGAAGACGGTGGCCAGGTCTTCCGGCGCGATGCCGGTCCCCGTGTCGGAGACCTGGAGGCGGACGACCTCTTTCTCCAGGGCCGCCCGGACGACCACCTGCCCGCCGCGCTCGGTGAACTTGATCGCGTTCGAGAGCAGGTTGTAGAGGACCTGCTTCAGTTTCATGGCGTCGGCCGTCAATTCGAGCGGCCGGGGCGAGACGTCGGCGGCCACCTCGACGCCCCGCCGGCGGGCCAGCCCGCGGGCCACCCGCAGCGTCTCCTCCACCAGGTCCGCCAGGTCGACCGGCGCCAGCCGCAGGCCCATCGCCCCGGACTCCAGTTTCGTGAAGTCGAGGATGTCGTTGATCATCTGGAGCAGTTGCCGGCCGGCCCGGTGGATGTCGTCGGCGAACTCGCGCTGCTCGTCGGTCACCTCGCCGGCCAGGCCGTCGCGGATCGCCTCGGCGAACCCCATGATGGCGTTGAGCGGGGTGCGGAGTTCGTGGCTCATGTTGGCCAGGAACTGGGACTTGAGGCGGCTGGTGCGGCGGAGTTCCTCGTTCGCCTGCCGCAGTTCCGCCGTCTTCTCCGCCACCTTTTCCTCGAGCCGGTCGGTGTACTCCCGCAGTTGCTGCTGGAGGCGTCGGCTGGTGGTGATGTCGCGGCAGACGATGGTGTAGCCGATCGGCTCGCCGCCCGGGCCGGTGCGGCGGGTGGTGACCGTCCGGACGGGGAACCGCGTGCCGTCCTGGCGCAGGCGGGTGCCCTCGCCCTCATGCCGTCCGTACATCCGCAACTCGCGCTCGACGACGAGCGGGACCTCGCGGGCCAGGCCTTCCGGCGGCAGGAGGCGGGACACCGGCTGGCTCAGGATGTCGTCCGGCTCGTACCCAAACATCCGCCGGGCCCCCTCGTTGAACGTCAGGATCCGCCACTCGGTATCCGTGGCGATGATGGCGTACTCGGTGGCGGAGTTCAAGACCGAATCGAGGAACTCGGTGGTCTCGGAGAGTTCGGCCGTCCGCTCGGCCACCCGCCGCTCCAGTTCATCGTACATCTGGCGGAGATGGTCGGCCATGTCGCGGAACGCCTCGGCGAGTTCGCCGACTTCGTCGCGGCTGCGGACGTCAACCTCGGCCTCCAGGTTCCCCCGGCCGAGTTCGTCGGCCGCATGGGCCAGGGCGTGCAGCGGCCGGGCCAACTGGTGCCGGATGAAGACGCCCACGAGCACCAGGAGGACGGTGGCCAGGCCGCCCGCCGTCGCCGCGAACGCCCGCTCCCACGCCGTGTCCGCCGCCCGGTACAGCCAGACCGTCAGCGCCGCCACGACCACGGCACACGCGACGACGTAGAGCAGGAGTTTCGTGGTCAGTCGCAGGCGGTGCATGGTGATGTCGTCCCAACAGCCACAGCGCGCGGCCCGCACGCGGGCCGGCGAACACGGGCGTCCTCCCCCAATCGGCACAGTGCCGACGTCCGAGGCGCGCCTTATGCGCCACCTCTGCGGTCGGCGAGGTGCCGCCGGATGTACTGCTCGAACGTCGGCAGGCCGGCCCGGGTCCACCGCCGCTCGATCCGGCCCTTGATGTCGGCGTTGGCCCGGATGATGGCGTCGACGGCCTCGCGTTCGGAGGGGTTGGCGGCCTCGGTCAGCATCTCGTCGTGCGCGTCGACCGTCAGGACCCAGTCGCCCGTCTCCGGCACGCGGTCAAGGCCGAGTTTCATGTGGGGGTATCGCGGGTTGCCGAGGCGGAGGCGCAGGTGCGTGCAGGCCTCGGGCGGGGCCTCGCGGGGCGTCCGCTCGAAGGCGTCGCCGGCGACGAGGTCGGCGAGCGTGTCGCCCTCGGGCCACTGGAGCCGCTCCTGGACGCGCGGCGGAGGTGCCCGGTCGCCGTAGGCTTCCTCCAGGTAGATGCGAACGCCTTCTTCGACAGTCGCGCGGTCGATATCGCTTAAGTCCGGCACCGGTCTATCCTACACACAGGCGCCCGGCCCGCAAGCGGGCCGGCGAACACAGGCGAGGGGCCAAGTGCCACGGCGGTCTTGCCCCGCCGTGCGCTACGCCGGCCACTCGCACGGCCGGACAAGCCCGGCCGTGCCACGTCCCGTTTGTGGCCCCCCGCGCTCCCCTTCGGGTCGCGGCTATAAGGAACCCAGGCGATGCCACACCGCCAAGGCCGCCAGGTATGCCACCCACGCCGCGTAGGCGACGGCGGCGAGGACCATCGGCCAGCGCGGGCGGCGGTCAGGTTTCTTCGGCCGGTTCTTCATGAGCCAGGTCTTCCACCTGCGGCAGCACGAACTCCTTGGCCAGAATCTTCACCGTCGACGCCAGCGGCACGGAGGCGATCAGCCCGAACACGCCGAACACCTGGTACCCCGCCAGCAGCGCCACCATCAACGTGACCGGATGGAGACCGACGGCCCGGCCCTGGATGAGCGGCGTGAGGACCCACCCCTCCAGCGTCTGGACGATGACGAAGACGATGGCCGCTCCCCCCACCGCCCACACGCTGCCGGCGTCGAACCACGCCACCAGCATCGCCGGCACGAGGCCGACGAAGATCGGCAGGTACGGCACCACGCCGGCCACGCCCGTCGCCACGCCGATGAGGTACCAGTACGGCACGCCGACGATCGCGAGGCCCACGCCCGTCAAAACGCCGACGGCGAGGCAGACGACGATGCGGCCGCGGAGAAACGCACTGATGGCCGCGTCGATCTTCTTGACGACATCCTCGATCCGCGCGCGGTACTTGCCCGGGAGCCGGCGGTCCACCGCCGCCACCACGCGGTCGAAATTCATCAGGAAGAAGAACAGGTAGAACGCCGTCAGCCCCACACCGAACGCGAAGCCCTGGAGGTTCCAGAGAAAAGAGGCCAGGCCGGCACCGGCCTGCTTCAGGGTGGCGAGGGCCCCCTTCAGCAGTCCTTCCCGGGCGTCCTCCGACGTGCCGAGCCGGGCGAGCACCCGGTCGAACCACGTACTCTCGCCCGTCTGGAGCCGCTCCGCCACGCCGCGGGCCCACTCCAGCAGGGCCGGGATGTACCCGCGGTCCCATCGGCCGTTCTCGTTCAGGTCGCTGTAACCCGGGGCGACCTCGACCTCCGGCTCGCCCACCACCGTGACGCCGAAGTCGTACAACTGGCCCACGAGCGGCGGGACCGCAAACAGAACCACCAGCACGAACAGCACCAGAAGCACGAAGAAGAGGAGCGTCGCCGCCAGGCCGCTCGGCACGTGGTGCCGCTGGGCCCATCGCATGACGGGGTTCAGCACGTAGGCGAGGGCGAGGGCAACGGCCAGGGGCGCCAGGATCTCGCGGAAGAAGATGGCCAGCGCCACCGCCGCCAGCGCGCCGACGGCGATGACGACGTCCGTCCGGTATCGCCGCCAGAGGCCCGCCTCAGGCCTGGTCGCCTCGCCCATCGTCGTCCTCCCCCGACGCCAGGTGCAGTTCGAACCCGCGGTCCAGCGCCTCGTCGAAATCGAGGGCCCCGATGAAGTCCTCGCGCCGGTCGTCCTCGGTCTTGCGGAGGAGGCCGACCTCGACCATCCGGAACACGATCTCGCCGATGTCCTCGCTGGAGCGGATGCCCCAAGTGGCGAGCACCGACCGCGCCAGCCGACCGAACTGGCCGAGCGCGAACTCCGCCAGCCCCTCGCACAGTTCCCGCCCCGTCACGTGCCCGACGCGGCCGGACCGCTGGACCGTGTACCCGAGCGACTCGCTGACGAAGACGTAGGCGTCGCGGGCGTACCGGGAGTCGGCGGCCATGATTTCGTCGAGCAGTTCTTCGGGCGATTTGCGTTCGGGCATGACGTCGGGCCTCGGCTTCGCTCGGCGGGCCGGGAGCCCCGCCGAGCCGAATCCTGCTATTCGTCCTCCGCCGCCGCGTCCCGGGCCTGGAGCGTCTTCGTCTCGGCGATGACCGCCTCGACGGCGTCCTGCTCCACGCGTTCGGCGATGCGCTCGAAGGCGGCGATCGTCCGGTCCTCGATGCGCTCGGCCAGGTTCGTGAAATCCGGCGCCTCGCACCCCAGGAGCCGGCCCACCTTCTCAGGATACCGCGGCAGGACGGGCCCCAGGTACGCCGACAGCAGGCGCACGCCGTTCAGGACGGCCGTCAGCGCGGTCCGGGCCGCCTCCGGGTCCGTCTTGACGGTCTCCCACGGCCGGGTCTCCTCCATGAACTGGTTGAGGCGGTCGGCCTGGGCGGTGATGGCGCGGACGGCGGCGGCGTACTGGCACCCCTCGTAGGCCCGGCCGATCTCGTCGGCGGCGGCCTCGATCTCGGCCAGCATCGCCCGGCCGGCCTCGTCGAGGCGGCCCAGGCGGTTTTCAAGCCGCTTCGCCAGGAGCCCCGCGCTGCGGCTGGGGAGGTTCGCGAAGTTGCCCACCAGGTCCTTGTTCACGCGGGCGACGAAGTCCTGGAGCGACAGGTCGATGTCCTCGGTGCCCGGCCCCAGTTTGCACGCGTAATAGTACCGCAGGTACTGCGGGTCCAGATGATTGAGATACGTCCGCGCGTTGATGAACGTGCCGCGGCTCTTGCTCATCTTCAGCCCGTCCACGGTCAGGAATCCGTGGACCCAGATGCGGCTGGGCATGCGCATGCCCGCCCCCGCCAGCATCGCCGGCCAGTAGAGGGCGTGGAAGTACAGGATGTCCTTCCCGATGAAGTGGTACAGTTCGGCGTCGTCGCTCACCCAGTAGTCGTCGAGGTCGCGGCCCTCGCGCTTGCACCAGCTCTCGGTGCTCGCCACGTAGCCGATGGGGGCGTCGAACCACACGTAGAAATACTTATTTTCCGTCTCCGGGATGCGGAACCCCCAGTAGGGGGCGTCGCGCGTGAAGTCCCAGTCGCGCAGCCCTTCCTCGAACCATTCCTGGAGTTTCGCGACCACGTGCGGATGCAGGTGCTCCGGGCTGACCCATTCGCGCAGCATCGCCTCGTAGGCCGTCACGAGGAAGAAGTAGTGGTCCGACTCGCGCCAGTCGGCCGGCTGCCCGCACTGGGCGCAGCGGGGATCGGTCATGTCCGCCGGGCTGTAGGCAGCGCCGCAGGCCTCGCAACTGTCGCCGTACTGGTCCTCGGCCCCGCAGCGCGGGCACGTGCCGCGGATGTACCGGTCCGGCAGAAACACGCCGCACTGCTCGCAGAACGCCTGGCGGACGGTGCGGGTCTCGACGTGGCCCTTCTCCCGGAGCCGGCCGAAGAACGTCTCCGTCAGGACCCGGTTCTCGTCGGAGTGGGTGGTGCCGAAATTGTCGAACGCGACGTCGAACGCCTCGAAGTCTCGGGCGTGCTCGGCGTGGAACCGCTCGACGATGCGCTCCGGCGCGACGCCCTCTTTCTGCGCCTTCAGCATGATCGGCGTGCCGTGCGAGTCGATGGCGCACATGTATCGGCAGTCCCGGCCGCAGGCCTTGTGGTAACGGGCCCAGATGTCGGCCTGCACGTACTCGACCAGGTGCCCGATGTGAACCGGCCCGTTGGCGTACGGCAAGGCGGCGGTAATCAGGAGGTGCCTGCCCATTCGGTTTCCCCGCAGAGCTACTCAGCCGATGGTTCGGCGGCGTCAGGCCTTGGTGCCGCCGCGGTTGTTCTTGGTGCCACCCCCCTTGGTGGACCTGTCGCCTTGTGTTTTGCCCTTTTTTCGGCCGCGGCGTTTTCCCTTGGAGCGCCGGCGCCGGTTGCCCTTCTTCTCGCCGTCGCCCTGCTTGGATGCGGCGTCCTTCGTCGCCCCCTGCTCCTTGTTTGGCTGCTCGTCCTTGCCGGAGCCGCCGCCGGAGCCCGCCCCGGCCTTGGCGCGATTCCTGCGGTCGCCCCGCCTGCCGGCCTGCCTCGACACTCGGCCATCGCTTTTCGCGGCGGGCGCCTGGGCGCGGTCGGCGCCGGCCTCCTCCGGCGCCACGAGCGTCTCGACGGGCACGACCACCCGCGTCCCGCCTTCCAGCAGGACGGTCACCGTCTGCGTGACGACGTCGCTGCTGAGCACTTTGCCGCGCCCGACGGCGGTGCCGACCTCCTTGTTCTTCCGTGGGAGGTTCTTCTGGAGTTCGCGGTACGTCGAATGCTCGAACCGGAGGCAGCACATGAGGCGGCCGCAGCGGCCGGAAATCTTCGACGGGTCCAGCGTGGCCTTCTGAACCTTGGCCATCTTCATCGAAACGGGTTCGAGGTCGCGGATGAACGCGCGGCAGCAGAGGGGCCGGCCGCACCGTTCGTAGTCGCCGAGGAGCCGGGCCTCGTCGCGGACGCCGATCTGCCGCATCTCGATGCGTGTCTGAAACTCGCGGGCCAGGTCCCGCACCAGCGCCCGGAAGTCAACCCGCTTCTCCGCCACGAAGTAGAAGATGATGCGGTCCCCGCCGAACAGATGCTCCACCGCCACCACTTTCATCGGCAGGGTCCGGGCGGCGACGCGCTCCTTGCAGAATGCGAACTCGCGGTCGGCGTCCTTCTCCAGGTGCCGCTCGTCCACCTCGTCGGAATGCGTGACGAGGCGGAGCACCTCGCCCTTGACCCTGAGGTCGTCGCCGCAGCAGCCTGCGACGGCCCGGCAGATGATGGTGCCGATCTCGATGCCGCGATCGGACTTGATGACGGCCCGCTGCCCCCGCCGCCAGCGGTCCAGGGCGTAGCGGAACCGTCCGAGGAATCGCATGCGGCCGTAGCGGATGACGAGCGTCGGCCGCTCACGTCGGCCGGCCTTGCCCTTTTTCCGGCCGTCCGGGGCCCCACCGCCGTCCTCGCCGCCCTTGCCCTCGTCGCCCTTGTCCTCGCCGCTCTTGTCCTCGCCGCCCTTGTCCTCGCCGCCCTTGTCCTCGCCGCCCTTGCCCTCGTCGCCCTTGCCCTCGTCGCCCTTGCCCTCGTCGCCCTTGCCCTCGTCGCTCTTGCCCTCGTCGCTCTTGCCCTCGTCGGCGTCGGAGCCGGCGCCGTCGGAGTCATCGGGGCGGTCGGCGTCGTCCGGGCCGCCGCCGGGGGCGTCGGCGACGTCGGCGGCCGCCTCGCGGGACAGACCGTCCGGCGGGCCGGCGGTCTGGGCGTCGGGGCCGGCGTCGGGCGCAGCCGGGACCGCCGCCGGCTGGCCGGCCGGCGTCTCCGACACGGGAGCCGGCCCGGCCTCGTCGGCCGGATGCGCGTCACGGGTTGGCGAGGCGTCCGTCATATCGATAGCCATCAACTTTCGGGAATCAGGTTCGACGATTGTATCGGCTGGGCGCGGGGGGTTCAATCGCTTTTGGGCGGCGGCCGGTTCGCCCGGTGCTCCAAAAGAGGTTCCAGGAGTGTTTTTCGGCCACGGGGCAATAGGCGGGGCAAAACGGCGCGTTCAAAAAAAACTCCTGGAACCTATTTCGCGGCGGCCCGTGGAAAGAACGCGGCCGGGAGCCTCTCGCCGCCCGGCTCCCGGCCCCGTCGGTCAGGGTACGTTGCGACCATCCGTCTACTCGGGGCCGAGGGCCTCGAGCATCGCCTTGGCCGCCTCGTTCGTATCGGCCAGAGGCTCCAGATGCGACCGGGCCTCGGCCGCGTTGCCGGTCGAGAACTCGACGTACGCCAGCAGGAACCGGTACCCCTGCCGGGCGGTTCCGCGGTCCACCTCGCGTTTCATATCGGCGTGGATGCGGGTGAAGACCTCCTTGTCAGCGTACACGGCCTCCAGGTCGGGGACGCTGCGGACCCAGTCGGGGTGCTTGGCCAAGCCGCGCTCCAACACCGACGCCGCCTGGAGGTACAGCCGGGAGGCGAGCAGGGCGTGGACCCGTCCGAAGAGGGCCGCCGGTCGATCCCGCTCCAGCGCCGCGGCGGCGGCATACAGCGACTCCGCCAGCCCGTACTTGCCCTGCCGCAGCGCCTCGTGCCCACGCAGGACGTATTGGCCGTACCCCGACGTCGGCTGCCGGGGAAGGGGCGTGGCCCGGCGTCGGGCGCCGGCCTCGGCCATGAGGTTCTCGACGTCGGCCATGGCCTCGCGGGTATCGAAGGCGTTCCACGGGGCGTCGGCATCCGTCGCCTGCCCCTGCGACTCGGGCCAGCCGGGGTCGGTCACCCAGCGATCGGCGGGCGTTCGGCCTTCGTCGTCCGGGCCCGTCGGCGGGTCGGCGAACTCGTCGGCGTCCGACGTCGGCTCGACCCACGGGTCGAGGTCCGTGGCCCCGGAGCGATACTGGAGTTGCATCGTCCGCTCGACGTTCGCGTCGGGCGTCTCGCCCTCGGCGGCCGGCTCGCCGTCAAAGACGTTCATCGGCCCGGTCCGGAACTGTTTCTCGAACGCCTCGTACGGATAGAGGAGCCCCTTGTCGTCGCCGGTGCGCGTCTCGGCGACCTCGGCCGCGCGCGCGGCTTGAGCCTCGTAGGGCGCCGAGAGGGCCCGGAGCGATGCGAGCACTTCCTCGGTACTCTCGAGTCCCGTCGGCACGTAGCCGAGCTCTCTGGCCGCCTCCAGGCTTCCCGCCGTCAATCCGGTCCATCCGCCATCCCCGTTGTAGACGTTGTCCGGCGTCAGGAACGACCTGCTGAAGGCGCCCGGGCTGTAGTTGGGCGGCAGATAGCGGATCCGGTTGCGGAACCGCTGATCGCTAAACCGCTGGCCGGCCGTCCACGGCGTCGTGACCGTGGCCGAGTCCGGATAATAGGCGTCCGTGTGGCCATATTGCAGCGGCGTGCCGAGATCCTCCACCCCGAACGAATCGCGGCGGAAATCGCTGAGCCGCGACGACGGCAAGTCGTTCGCCAACTGGCTGCCCGACCGCACGTAAGGCGTGCTCCCCCGGAACGACTTGCCCAGCCGCAGGTTGCCCGTGACCCCCAGGTTCCCGTGCAGCGGGTTCCCGAACCGGTAGGGGTCGGCCTGTCGCGGCGGGCCGGTCCGAAGCGTCCCGCTGGGGATGTACGACGGGCTCGTGTACCGGAGGTCGTATCTGAGCGGCGTGCTGTACTGGGCCCATGCGACCGCCGGGCTGAAAGCGACAGCCCCTACCACGGCCGCGATCAGGATGGCTCCCGAAGTCTTCATGGCATTCCTCCCCCCGCCCTGAGGGCGGGAGTCTGTCCGACACCTCTTCTATCGGCATCTACCCGCTCTTCCTTGTCCTAATTATACGCCGCGGGCAAGCCGCATAAAAGGCCCATGCCGATTAGACGACCGAGGGTGGACGGCTGTTCCAGGAGAACCGACCAGCCGTGGCGGTCGAGCACCAGATCTTCGCATTTGCCCGTCCTGCTCACCGCCAGTATAATCCTTATGGAGACCGCACGCCGATGAAACGAATCCGCATCTACGCCGACACATCGGTCATCGGGGGATGCCTCGATGATGAGTTTTCGGAAACGAGCCGCGGCCTCTTGGAGGCAGCGAGCGCCGGCCGATTTGCGCTTCTGCTCTCCGATCTGTTGGCAGTAGAACTCGAACGTGCCCCTACAGAAGTGCAGTCTGTTCTGGCGGAACTGCCAACCGAAGCATTTGAACGGGTCCAAAGCAACGAGGAGTCCGTACGGCTGCGGGATGCTTACCTCAGCGCTGGAGTCGTGACACGGAAACATGCGGCAGATGCCCACCACATCTCATTAGCCACCGTGTCTCGCGCTGACGTGCTTGTCAGTTGGAACTTTAAGCACATTGTACACTGGGATAAGATACGAGCATTCAACGCGGTGAATTTGAAGGAAGGTTATCCCCAGATCGAGATTCGATCACCGCGGGAGGTGGTTTGATGAAAACGGCCAAACAATTCGACTGCGTGGCGATGAAGAATCGCATCCAGGCCCAGGAGGCCGAACGGCACGCCCAACTCTCGGAGGAAGAGGTCCGGCGCCAAACCCAACAGGAATTGGACCGCTCTTCGAGTCCGGTGGGGAAACTCTGGCGCTCCTTGGACCCGAAGGCAAACCACGCCCGCTGAATGCCCCCGCACGCGAGTGCGAGGAAAACGTAAGGTCGGCCCGCGACGAACCCCGCAGGGGCGAAAGCACTCTGTCGCCCCATCCGGGGCTCACGGCTTGTCCCACATGAACACAAACCTCGGCCTCGCGGCCGGGGCTACCTTCTTGTGCCCCTACGGGGCAAGTGAAAACGCGGGGGTGGTCATCCTATTCACTGTGCTCGACCACACCGGTAACGGAGACCAAAGGGGAAAGGCCAAGCCGTTCGACGGTGTGGCGATGAAGAACCGCATCCAGACCCACCAGGCCGAGCAACATCCCGGTGTCTTTGTTCTCGGAGACGACCCTTTGTGCGTGCAAAAGCCAACTACCGTTTTGCTCTTCGTCATTCACGCATCCGTTGCGATGGGTGCAGAAGAAGCGCCGGTGACATGGGATGAGTTCCACAGGCACTTCCAATTCGGTCTCCACTGCACTCTCTTCACCCAACCCACCAAGGTCACCTGGAACCCCACCATGCATTACACGGGCCCGGAGAGCCCGTTTGTCCAGTACGTCCGTGAAATGAGGACATACGGCTTCTCCGGCATTCTGCTACAGTTGCGCAATCCGGAGGCGTACGTACCCGAACAGGATGCCCAGGGCACGTGGCGGATCCCCGAAGATAAGATGAAGCAGATCCACGGGGCCGTGGACGTTGCGACCGAGGCGGGGTACTGGCTGATTCTCGAAGTGAACCCCATCAAATACGAAGATCTGCGGGACACGCGCCCGCACATCAAGCTCAAGCCGGAGGAGCGCTACACCGACGACTGGGTCGAGATGGACTACGATATCTGGCAGCAGGTGATCCGTGAGTTCAAGTCCTACCGTCATATCGGGTATCGAACCAACAATGAGTTCCACGGCTACAAGTGGGAACAGAAACTCCCGCCCGATCACCCCAAGTACCTGACCGCGGAGCAGGCCAGGGTGAAGTTCATGAAGTACATGATCGAAAAAGGCGTGCTCGCGAGAAGGATCAAGCCCACCGCATGGGTCTTCTACAGGAATCGGGGACAGATTCTACAGGACGCTCAAAACTGGGACTTTCCATTCGGAATAGACCCACCGCCGACACAGAATCCCTGCTACTACGGACTATCCTACAACTTCAACGTGGGAGACTGCGACTGGGGCTTCCACGGCCTGAATCATCCGAAATACACCGAGCAGTACATCCGGTGGCACAGGCTCAACCGGTTCCCGCCTCCCAGGAAGGAAGCGGCAGCGCTCTTGAGGGAGTTCAGGCGGACCAAGTGGAAACACGTCGGGGCCGTCGTCAACCGGTTCGGCCTCGATTACCACAAGTCACGCGTGAAGACCTGCAAGCGGTTCATGACCGACTACCAGAACCTCGCACAGATGGCCTTCCTGATGGACTACTTCAACGAAGATAAGTCGATCACGACCTATCCGGACGGCGACACCTCGGGAGGGAACAAGCAGAACGGGATCTTCAACACGAAACGAAATAAGGCCCATGCTTACAACTCCCCATGCATCGACCAGTTTCTCCACGTGGTGCTCCAGAAGTCGTACTCACGGCAGCTGAAGCTGCAGACGACCACGGGCGGCACGATCTCGCACCACCTTGGGCCCCTGCACCGCGGCGTACATATGGTCCGCATCGGGGACAGGATCGCCCTGGAAGCCAAGCCGAAGCGTGGCTATCGCTTCGCGGGTTGGGCGGGCTCGGCCAGAGGCACAGCGAACCCTCTGACCGTAACAGTCCCCGACAGCCATGGCGCGATATGCGCGACGTTCGCGAAGCCCGGCGAGAAGACCCCGACTCCAGAGGTCTGGCTGCTGAAGCGTCACTGGGAAGCCCATGACGTCTTCGACTACGCATTTGCCGATAGCGCCAAGCCCGCACAGAACTTCGCGGACGTGGAGAACCCCCTCTACCGCCCTGTGAACACAAGGGACCCGGACGACGTGGGCAAGGCCAAGCACGTCTTCCTGAAGTTCAAGGTCGACAAGGTCCCCTCAGACCGCAGCCGTATTGCCTATGCCACGATCAAGTTCCGCAACTACCCGAAGGGCGACATGAAGAAGACCCCTTGCCCGCGGATCGCCGTCTACGCAACCGACCCCTCATGGCACAGACGCCGATTGACCTGGAGCAACAGGCCCAGACTGGACGCCGAGCCGCTCTCCGTGGCGGACTACGGGATCTGGCAGGAGCAGATCCACCTGGAAGTCACGGACTACATCGCGAAGCATGGAACCGGGCTGCACTCGTTCTGCGTGATCGCGACCCAGGACCGACCGTATGGGCAGGACGTGGAAATCACCGCATGCAGGAAGCACCACACCGTTCGAACCCACGACAAGCCCCTGTTGTATGTGGTCTGGGATGAGAGACTCCCTGTTGTTCCCTGGGAGAGACAGGCAGATGGATATTGAAGCCGATCCTGCGCGCAGGGCTCCCCGATGCCGGCGAGAACAGGATCGCCAACGTGGCCGCGCAGCTCTGGGCACTCATTCGGGTGGAAAGGACAATGGCCTCTTCGTCGGCCGATAGAATGCCCCCGGGGCCGCCCGCCCTCAAGAACGCGGCGGCCCGACGTAACGCCGCCGACACACCCCGGAGGTCCTGCTCGCGGGAGTAACCAAGGAAAGCTGCGGCGTGGGCCGAACGACCGCTGCTACGACCCCGAGGCGACGGCGCCGGCGAGGTCCACGCGGGACCGCGCCTCCAGGGCCGCACGGACCGGGGCGAACGTCTCCAGAATGGCCCGGTAGTCCGGGTCGGACGTGTCGCGGAAAACCGCCCGTCCGCACGCCTCCGTCCCGCCGGCCGACCGCGCGAGCGGCGCCACCAGGAACCCGTTGAACCGCGGACGGGCCACCCGCACCCACGCGTTGCGCGGCACCTTGCCGCCGTCGTGGCACGCGCCGCACCGCCGGCCGGCCACGTCCGCCAGGACCTTGTCCAGGGTCGGCGGATACAGCCGGCGGCATCCCTGCCGCTCGTAGTTCCGGGCGAGCGACGTGCCGTAGTACGGCACGTTCAGGTCGATCCACGCGAAGAGGCGACGGCGCTCGGCGTCGGTGAGATCGATGCGCGGCCGGCCGTCGGCGTCCGGATGGCCCGCCAGGACGAGGTCCGCCAGCGGCGAGGCGGGGGAGCCCCAGACCTTCGGCGTGATCTGGAGGATGTTCCGCTCCGCCCCGTTGTACGTGGAGATGGACCGGGTGTATCCCCGGCCGCCCCACCCGCGGTCGAACTTCTCCCGGGCCAGCACCTCGTACGAGACGCTGAAGAAGTCGGTGGCGTCGCCGGTCAGGTCCACGCCCTTGGGCGGGTCCGGCGGCTTGTGGCAGCGGATGCAGTGCGCATCGAGCACCGGCTGGACGATGCCGGCGTAATCGAAACCGCGCCGGCCCCACTCCGGCGGACGGAGCGGCTGGGGCGGCCGGCCCGTCGTCCGGATCCGCGAGACGCGCGGGCTCTCCGTCCGCCGCTCGTGGCACCCGATGCACCCCTGGACCTCGCCCGGCATGAAATGCGTGAACGACCGCATCCGCTGGACCGCCCGGCCATGTTCGTCGAGGGCCATGAAGTAGACCGGCACGCCCGCCGGCACGCGGAACGAGGCGGAGCCGTCCTCGGCCACGTCCGCGGTGCCCCACACCTTCTTCGGGGCGTAGGTCGCCCCGCACGAGACCACCGGGAACTGGAATCCGAACGCGCGGCGGGCGACGTCGGCCTTGCGGGATTTCTCGATCTCCTGAACCACCGCCACCTGCCGCACCTCGCCCCGCGCCACGTGCGGGCCGAGCCCCAGGTGCACGTCCTGGAGATAGACCGAGGCCCAGCGTCCGCCCTCCGGGTTCGCGGCGGGCGGCGGCACGGTCGACGGGCGGACCGGCGGCGTCGTGCGCGGACGCAGCGGCCGGGCGCTGCGCCAGCCGATGCCGCGGCTCGCCAGGACCGTGGCCTGCTCCGTCCCCTCGTAGTCGCGGACCAGGACGTGGCCCCTATACGAGACGAGGAAGTACCGCTCGTCCAGCGGATACGGCGTCTGGTACGGCCCGCTGGCCGGCCCGTTGTTCGAATGGTCGACCCGGCCGTGGTTGATTTCGGGCGTCAGGTTGCGGATGGCGGCCTGGGTGTTATCGCCATAGATCGGGTTGACCAGGCCCACCGCCCCGCCGCAGGAGCCGTTGTGCCCGGTCATCGTGCACAGGACCGCCCCGGACCCCGGCACGGGCTGCGGGTCGATGAACGTGGCCGGGCCGAGCACCCGGTTGCCGTAGTACTGGGCCAGCATCGTGCCGTCCGGGTTGATCGTCCAGAGCCCCTGGATGGGGATGGCGGGCCGGTCGACGTATTCCCACCGGCCGTAGATGATGCGGCCGTCGCCGAGCACTCCGGGAGTGAAGTCATTAAGATAATTGGCCGAGAGGCGGCGCACGTTTACGCCGTCGCGGTCCATCCGGTACAGGACGCCGACGGGCGAGGTCCAGCAGTAGGCGAACTGGGGGGCGCGGGTCGAAAGGAACGCGACGCCGCCGTCCGGGAGCCAGCACGCGTTGAAGTTGTACGCGTCGCCGGCGGTCAGTTGCACCAGGCCCGAGCCGTCGGCCCCGATACGGTACACCTGGTACGGCTCGGCGCCGCGGCGGCGGGAGAAGAGGATCTCGCGGCCGTCCCAGGAGACGTCGCAGTCGAGGATCTGCCCGTCGGAGGCACCGACGAGGGGTTGGAGGGCGCCGGTGGTCACGTCGAAGACGTACAGCCCGCCGCCGTCGCGCTGGCCCTCACAATGATACGTATAGACGTGCGACGACGTGACGCGGTGCCGCTCGATGGCGAGCATCTTTTCGAAGCCGAGGCT
>Ga0272441_10001123_pt1 | contig 57296 bp, 33 predicted proteins | sample SSMProp6N_FD_193582 | JGI IMG/M metagenome (GOLD analysis project Ga0272441, IMG submission 193582) | Marine sediment archaeal communities from Little Sippewissett salt marsh, Falmouth, MA, United States - SSM-Prop-6N | ecosystem: Environmental > Aquatic > Marine > Wetlands > Sediment ...
TGGCCGCCAGGTCGCCCGTCAGGAGGTCGTCGAACGCGGACCCGGTCAGGTTCTCGATGGCCGTCAGGCGGTCCTCGGCGCCGAACCCGTCGTCGCGTGCCCGGCCGAGGGTCAGGCTGGCCTCGACGCCGGCGGGGGCATCGGCCCAGGAGGCCGTGTCGGCCCCGTCGCCGCCATCGAGGGTATCGTCATCCGCGCCGCCGAGGAGGGTGTCGTTGCCCGTGCCGCCGGCGAGGGCATCCTCGCCCGCGCCGCCGAAGAGGGTGTCGTCGTCCGCGCCGCCGTCGAGGGTGTCGGTGCCGTCGTCGCCCCGGAGGGTATCGTTGCCGCCGAGTCCCTGGAGGTCGTCGCGGTCGCCGCCGCCGACGAGGACGTTCGGGCCGTCGTCGCCGACGAGGATGTCGCGTCCGGCGCCGCTCGTGACGTTCTCGATGCCCGCGATGCCGCCGATGAAGCCGCCGAAGACGGCGGGCGCCCAGTTTTCGAGCAGATTCACGCGGACGGCAGAGGTCCAGAGGCCGTAGTCGAGGGTATCGGTTCCGGCGCGGCCGTCGATGCGGCCGGTAACGCCGACGCCGTCGCTGAAGATGAATCGGTCACGCTCGGTACCGCCGTTCAGGTTCTCGAAGGAGGCGAAGTAGAAGGGGTCGGGCAGGTCGCTGTCTTCGATGCGTCCGGCGTTCCAGTCGGTGATGTACCAGTCGGCGTCGACGTTGCGGCCGGTGAGGATGTCGTTGGGGTCCTGGCTGCCGACGACTCCCTCGATGTTGTAGAAGTGGCCGCCGATGCCGGAGGCGGTTTGCTGTTGCCGGTCAATCTCGCAGGGCTGGCCGACGGGCCAGTTGGAGTAGTCGAGCCAGTCGGCCATGGTGTGAGCCCCGCCGTCGATGTTGCCGTCGACGGCGCCTGTGGGCTGGAAGACGAAGCGGTCGTCCTGGTTGCCGCCGGTCAGGTTCTCGATGTTCTCCCAGGTCAGGATGTCGTTGAGGTTGCCCTCGTTGGCGTCCGTGATGTTGAAGGTGGTTGCGGCGTCGGGCCCGACCAGGTGGTCGTTGCCGGTGTGGCCGTCGAGATGAACGTCCGGGACGGGAATGGCGTCGACGTGGAAGGTGTCGTCGCTCAGTCCGCCGAGAATCGTCTCAACGTTGAAGGCGTCGTGGTAGATCTGGTTGCCGGGTGCGCCGGGGGTGGTGATGGTGATGCTGGCCAGGACGATGTCCTGGGGCAGGGTGCAGGCGGTGAGGTCGATGAGGTCGTCGCCGGCGGCGTCGGGCTCGCGGACCTCGTCGTTGCCGTAGGCGTCGGCGAAGAAGTAGTTATCGTTGCCGAAGCCGCCGAGGCTGGTGTCGTCGCCGGTGCCGGGGTAGATGTCGTCGTTGCCGAAGACGTTCTCGGGGTCGAGGAGTGCGAGTTGGTCGACGTTGCCGCCCGCGTCGAGGATGATGAGTCCGTTGTCGCCGAAGATGATGTCGTTTCCGGGTCCGGCGTCGAGGGTGTCGTTTCCGACATCGGTGTCGAAGTAGACGGTCCAGGTTTCGCCTGCGTCGGCTGGGATGGGCTGGTCGTTTGCGTCGAGGAGGATTTCGCCGTTGGCGTCGACTTTGTAGAGGAGTTCGAGGTTGAAGGAGGCGTCGGTGAGTCCGCCGGAGTCGCCAAAGACGAAGTCGTCGCCCTCGTTGGCGTAGATAAGGTCGTCGCCCTCACCGCCGTAGATGGCGTCGTCGGCGAGATGGCCGTAGATGGTGTCGGCACCGTTGTTGCCCTCGATGTAGTCCTTGCCGTCGTTGCCTTCGATGGTGTCGGTGCCGCTGCCGCCGAAGAGGCGGTCGTCGCCGGCGCCGCCGAAGATGTCGTCGTCGCCGGAGGCGCCCTTGACGAAGTCGGTTCCGGCGCTGCCTCGGAGGGTGTCGTTCCCGCTTTGGCCGTAGAGGCGGTCGGCGCCCTGGCCTCCGGTGACGTCGTCGTTGCCGGCGTCGCCTGAGAGGAAGTCGTTGTTGGAGCCTCCGGAGAGGGTGTCGTTGCCGTCGTCGCCGGTGAGTTGGTCGTCGCCGGAGCCGCCGTCGATGAGATCGATGCCCTCGGCGCCTCGGAGGCGGTCGTTGCCGTCGCCGCCGAACATGAGGCCTCCGCCGGGCGCGGCGTAGAGGCGGTCCTCGTTGTCGATGCCGTCGTCGGCCCTACCGTTGGCGTCGACGGCCTCGGACCCGTCATCGAGGTCGGCGACGAAGTCGCCGTAGATTTCGTAGGTGATGCGCGGGTCGAGCGAGTTTTGGAGGCGGATGGTGTCGTTGCCGAGGCCACCGGCGCCCCAGATGCCGTTGACGTCGGCGGCGTCGAATTCCTGCTCGAACCCGAAGGCGCTGACGACGATGGTGTCGACGCCCTCGATAACCTGCTGGCTCACGGTGAAGGACTCGTTGCGGTCCTCACAACAGCCGTTGACGCGCTCGCCGGCCCTTGGGCCCATGTTCAGGTAGAGGATGCCACCGGTCAGGGTGGCAAGAACGGGGGGCTCGAAGTTTTCGGGGCACGACCACTCGAACTCCAGGATGGTGCCCGAGGCAATGGTCCAGTTGTTCTCGTACACGGTGATCTCGAACAGGCCGCAGTCCAGGCCCACCCAGACGTAGGCCTCGAAGTAGGCGTCGAGGGATCCCTGGGCGTCGAAGATGCAGAGGGGGTTGTTGGCGGCCCGCTGCTGGATTTCGGTGAAGCGGATGCGGCCGTCGGGTTGGAGGGGCCCGTCGCCGTCGGGGTCCACGTCATGGAAGTCGAGGGTGATGTTGGCGGACACGCCTCCGCGGACGCCGGCTTCGATGAGGCCGCCCACGCCGGCAAAGGCGCTGGCGTTGACGTCCATGATGAGCCAGGCTTCGGGGTTGTCGGTGCCGGACTCGGCGTGGTCGCTGATGTAGAACCCCTGGGAGAGGTCGGACCAGTTGCCGCTGTCGGCGTACTGGCGGATGCCGTAGGTGTCGTAGCCGAAACCGAACTGTACGCCGAAGTCGATGCCGCCCTCGAGGCCGGCGTTCAGGAAGGGCGGGAAGATGGGGAAGTTCATGTCGTAATTGAAGTCGAAGTCGAGGGCGGGCACGCCGAACTCGATGAGGCGTGCATCGCCGCCGAGCATCAACTTGATCATCTCGCCGGGGTCGGTCAGGATGGGGAAGTCGAGACCCTGGACGGGTTCGTTGCCCTCGCCGCTGAGCCATCCGAAATCGTTGATTTCGAGGCCGATGTCGAGGTAATCCTGCTCGCCGGCCAGGCTGTTCAGCTCTTGGGTGAAGTTGTCCTCGATGTTTTCGAGCGATTCTTCGAGGGTGTTGTACAACCTCAGGTCTCCGGCGAAGGCGTAGCCGCCAAAGTTGAACTGGATGTCGTCGGCCATGGCGTCGGCGAGGTCGACGGCCCGCGCCAGGTTGTTCAGGGCGGTGATGAGGTCGCCGTACTTGCCGGCGGCCGCCGCGACGAGGTCGATGAGTTTGATGTCGTTTTCGGCGAGGTCCGAGATGACGGGAAGGGGTTCGTTCAGGAAGTCGCGCAGCGGCTTGGTGGGTGAGACGGCAATCTGATAGGCGTTCAGAACGGGTCCGGCGAAGGTCGAGATAAACTCGCCCAAGTGCAGCGAGATGTTGTTGAACTCGACGACCGGGATGTAATCGAGGGCGTCGACCTCGTGCAGGGTGGCGGTTTCGCGGTCCACGAGGGCCCAGGCGAGTCGGAAGTCGGCGGAATAGTGGGGCAGGTTCATCACGCCGCTGGATTCGTCGCCGAAGATGAGTTCGTCGAGGGGGCCGAAGCCGTAGTCGAGGTGCAGGTTGATGTCCACCAGGAAGAAGTCCTCGACGCTCGCGTAGCCGTCGATCTCGCGATGGAGGCTGCCGGTCAGATTGGCGTCGAGCAGGTTTCCGAGTTCGTACGCGGTGCCGATGAGGTCGAGTTCGGCCTGCGTCAGGATGTCGTCGCCGTCGAAGTCCATGAGGTTGATGGTGAAGACGGCGCCCAGGGCGGAGGGGAGCAGACCGTCGCCGTCGACGTCGACGGTGGGGCCGGTGCCGGGGTCGCCGTCGGCGTCTTCGTCCTCGACGCCGACGTTCCAGACGGCAAACGAGCCCTCGACGTCGAAGTCGGGGATGTGGGCGTCGAGGTTGATGAGGATGTCCTGGGCGGCGGAGGTGTCGACGTAAAACTCGTGGTCCTCTTTGCCGACGGCGGTGTTGTCCTTGGTGACGCCGAACGTCAGGTTCCACGTGAAGCCGAGGTTGAAGTCAACGTACCCCTCGGCGGAGAAATTGAGGATCGGGAACCCGCTGTCGAACTCGAAGAAGAAGTCCTCCTCGAAATTGAAGATATCGGTGTACAACTGGATGCTGAACTCGCTGTGGGCGGCGTCGTTGACCAGGAGCACGTCGTCGAGGGTGATGCCGGCCGCGCCGTCGCTGTCGGCCAGGACGCCGAGTTCGGTGTGGAAGGCGTCGAAGAGAGCCTGGCGCGACAGGGCCACGCCCGTCAGGCCGGTGTCGTACAGGTCCAGGAAGGCCTGGTCGAGGTTGTCGCGGAGGTCCTCGAAGAAGTTGGCCCCGTCCCGGAGGGCGTCGCCGAGCATCGGAATGCTGATGCCGAAGACCTCGCCGTCCATCGCGTCGACCACCTTGTCGAGGAAGTCGTACATGCCGTCCTGGGCGGTCTGGGCGATGGACGTGTTCTCGACGGAAACGGCCTCAGTTGCGGAGTACTGGACGTCGCTCCGCGTTTCGACGACCACGCGGTCGGGGCCGGTTTCGAGGCCGGCCATGTAGCCGAGGGCATCCACCGTCAGGGTGTCGGTGTCGGCGCCGCCGTTGATGACCGCGGTGAAGTCTGTGCCGGGAATGACCTGGAAGATGTCGTCGCCCGCCAGGCCGTTGAGCGTGAGGGGGTCCAGGCCGGTGAAGTTGATCACAGGCCCCCCGTTGACGGTCACGGTGTGGTTGGCCCCGTCCAGGACGAAGGTGTCGTTGCCGGCGGTGCCGTCGACGGTCAGGGCATCGAGCAGGAGCCGGGGTTCGAGCGCTTCGAGTTGGGCGGGCCGGTGGTCCGTGTCGTGCAACAGGCGGTTGGGTTTGCGGGTTATCATGGTTCAACCTCCCAACATAGGGCTCGGCAGGCGAAAAGGGGACGACCGCCTGCGTGGCGGCTCACGCACCCCGTGGTAAACCCGGCCGGGTCCGGTTCTCAGCGGCGCAAAGGTTTGGCATTTCCCCCGTTACGTCACTTATGCACTTGCGGAGGTGGAAAAGGCGTGGTCTGCCGGAGTTGCGTAGAGGTGCTTCCGGGCGACGGGTTGCATCGGCGGGCACAACCGACCTCGCCGACGGTCTAAACGGGCGGAATGGACGTGGTTACGAACACCCCCCCGGATCCCTGAAGCCACCGGACTCTAAATGGACCTCCTGAGTGTATGGTGTGCTGCTCCAGACGTTTCGCAAGCCGGCCTCGTGAGCCTACTGGTATATCGCCAATACCTAATCTTACGCTCTTTTGCTGCAAATCCAAGCGAGGTGCATGGAAAAAGAGCTCCTCGCCCGCAGGAGCGACATTCTGGTGAATAAAACAACATTACGAAGCGGTTCCGGCTCGGCCGGGATGCCCCTTCACGAAGGTTGGGATGCGACTGACCGTGATTCCTTGCGGGGGTTTCTCAGGCCGAGTTGGCGGTTCGGGGGGCGGCCGCTTCGCGGATGTACCCCTCCAGGCCGGCCACGACCCAGAGGAGTCGGCCGGAGGTGTCCGTCCAGTAAACCCAGGGCACGTTGCCGCGTCCGAGTTGCTCGTAGACGCGTGTGGCAATGGTCTTGCCGCCGGCGACTTGCACGTCCGTTGCCTGGCGGAAGGCGAGCGTGGTCTCAGGTTTGACCTGATCGAAGTGGTCGATGAGCGTGAACGCGAGCGGCTGGGCCTCTCGGCCCGGCAGACGCTGGACGGCGTCGAAGAGGCACCAGTTCACCGTGTACGGGCCGGCGGGGTCGATGGTGCGGGTCTCGGTGTCGTCGGCAACGGTAATACGGCCGTCGGCGAAGGCCGCCCGGCGGGCAATGTCGGTCCCCGGTATCGGCTGGTTCCGGGTATTGAAGAGGCGTGTTCGGAACGACCACCGGGTGGGCCTTGCGAGCGGGTCAGCGGCGGGGTACGCGAGCGAGCCGGTCACCTCCTGCCGGCCGCCGGTCACGTTCCGGACGTACAGGACGTCGAGTTGTGCCTGCCTGCCGGCGACCTGGCGGCGGAGCGTCAGTCGGCCGACGGGTCGGACCGCGGCCGCGCGGCCGGCGAGGGTGCACACGCGCCACGTTTGCTCCCAGGAACCGGCGGGGTCGAACGCACCGGCGGGCGGCTTAAACGTGCGCAGAGCCGGCAGCAGCGATCCGAGTGGGTACTTGTCGAGCGCGGCGTTCGGGTTGGCGTTCATGCTAGGCGCGTTTCTTGTTCTGAGCCGGCGAGCGGCGTTTCTTTTCGATGGTCGGCGTCGGCTCGACCACGTTCAGGCCGGCCAGGTAGGCGTCGAGCATCGCCCGGTGCCGAGCGAGTTCGTCGGCGACCGTCGTGTCCTTGTACAGGTTGTGCATTTCCCAGGGGTCTTCCTGCATATCGAAGAGCATCTCGACGGGGTCGTCGGCGTAGCGGGCGTACTTATAGCGGCCGGTGCGGATGACGCGTCCCTCGCGTTGCCATTCGCTGACCACGCCGTCGCGCCAGGGCACGTCGCGGCCTTCGACGAGCGGTCTCAGGCTCCGGCCGCCGCAGCCGTTAGGCGGGTCGATGCCGGCGTAATCGCACAGGGTGGGCATGACGTCCAGCCCGCTGACAAGGTGCGTCCGGTCGGCCCGACCCTCGGTTACCCGGCCGGGGCAGGTGACGACCATCGGCACCTTGACGGCCTCGTCGTACGGGTACCACTTCGAGACGTGCCGGTGCCGTCCGCGCCCGTCGCCGTGGTCGGCGGTCAGGATGACGACGGTGTTGGAGGCGAGGCCGGTGGCCTCCAGGGCGTCCAGGATGCGGCCGACGTCGGCGTCGAGCATCTCGATCATCCGGTCGTACAGCCACAGGTAGTACCGCCACATGGCCTCGGAGTAGGTGCTGACGAAGCGGTTGGCGAGGGCGGCCGGCTCGAGCGGCCGGCTCGTGTGGTTAGGCGGCAGGGCGGGCAGGGCATCACGCAGCCGTTCGAACGGCAGGCCGAGGCCCTCCGGCATCCGGTTCGCCCGGGCGTTGCCCCAGTAACAGATGTCGTGCGGCTGCATGAACGAGGCGACCATGAGGAACGGGTCGGCGCCGGCGGGCCGGTTCTTCAGCCACGCGGCGCACGCGTTTGAGACGATGGTGTCCGACAAATCGCCTTGGCCCATGCCGGTGGGCAGGACGTCGAAACCCTCGATGACCGCCTGGTACCCGCCCGGCAGGTGCCACTTGCCGCAGTACACCGTGTCGTACCCGTGGGGGCCCAGGCGTTGGCCCAGGTTCTGGCGTTTGGCGTGGATGGGCCGGCCGTTTGTGATGACGCCCGTTTCCACGGGCATGAAGCCGGTCATGATGGAACTGCGGGCGGGCGAGCACACCGGGTTCGTGCTGTGCGATTCCAGAAACGTCGTGCCGCGGCGAATCAGGCGGTCGAGGTTCGGCGTGGCGACGCCCGTGTTGCCGTGCGCGCCGATGGCGTCGAGGCCCAATTGGTCGGAGATAATGAGGAGAATGTTCGGCCGGCGGGCGCCGGAGTCCGCGCCGGCGGCCTGGGCCTGCGGTTTGGACGCGGCGCCGGCGGAACAACCGGCCAGCAGCGCGCCGGCGCCGGCGGCCCCGGCTTGCAGAATCCGCCGCCGCGTTAAACGATGCGGTGTGGTGGTGTCAGCCATGCCTCAGTTGCCTCGTTTCGCCGCCGGGCTCGCCCGGCAGGTTGGACCTGCCAGCCGCGAGCGAGCGGCCATGGAGCCGCTTACTTGCGTGCGCGGCTAGCCGCGGCGCGTGGCATGGCGCCGCTTACTTGCGTGCGCGGCTAGCCGCGGCGCGTGGCTAGTCTTGGCGCGCGGTCACAGTTAGCCGCCGGGCTTGCCCGGCGCGTCATCCTTACCAGAAGAGGATGTACAGCACGACCGTGGCGGCAATCGTGATCCCGCCGAACACGTACTGGTACTTGTGGGGCCGAACGTCGAGGTCTGACACCGGCATGGTCCGCGGTTTCAGCAGCGGCTTGCGCCACGTGATGAACAGCATCACGACCGCCAGAATCACGAAGATGATGCCCATGTGGTGCAGGAACGCAATCGTGCTGAACTGATACACGTAATGGAGCAGCGTGCCGTCGGCAATCTCGCCGGCTTTGACGCTCGATTCCAGCACCCAACCCGGGATGCGGAAGATGGCGTACAGTGCCAGGCCAAGGATCATGGCGGTCTTGGCGGCAATGGCCGGCGCCTTCTTCACGAGCATGCCCACGAGGAAGGCGGCCACGATGCCCGGCGTGATGAATCCCCAAATCTCCTGGATGTAACTGAACACGCCCTCGAACTGCGTAATGATCGGAGCCCACAGGCACGCCACCACGACGACGGCGGCCGTTGCCCATCGGCCCACCGTCACAACCCGCTTCTCGCTGGCCTGCGGGTTCACGAACTTCTTGTACAGGTCCACGGTCAGAATCGTGGACGCCGAGTTCAGGCCCGAGTTAAACGAACTCATGACCGCGCCGCACAGGGCCGCGAACATCGCCCCTCGCAGGTACGGCGGCAAGAGAACGCTGATCATGTACGGGTACGCCGCGTCGCCTTCCGTCACGGCCGGGTCCGTTCCCTGGCCGTACAGGTGGAACGCCATGATGCCCGGCATGACGATGATGAACGGGATGAGCAGTTTGAGCCAGGCGGCCAGGAAGATGCCTTTCTGGCCCTCCGCCAGGCTCTTGGCGCCCAGGGTCCGTTGCGTAATGAACTGGTTCAGGCCCCAGTAGAAGAGGTTCGGAATCCACAGGCCGCCCACGAACACCGCCAGCCACGGCACGTCCGCGTCGTTCCAGGGCAGGACGGTGTGCAGTTTGCCGGCCTGGGCCGTCGTGAACGTTTTCCATCCCTCCAGCATGCTGCCGTCGCCGATGGTCATCAGGGCGAGCACTGCCACAACGGCCCCGCCCAGAATCAACGCGCCGCCCTGCAGGAGGTCCGACCACACGACCGACTTCAGGCCGCCGTAAACCGTGTACGAGGCCGCTATCAGGCCGATGACCCAGATACTGGCCACCAACGCCCAGAAGGTGGCGGCTTCCGCCTCCAGGTCGAACCACTCCTGGAACATCGCCGGGATGTCGAAGATCGTGTTCACCGCCATCGCACCGCTGTAAACGACCGTGGCCAGGAACACGATGATGTACGCCGCCATCAGGAACACCGCCATGATCGTCCGCGTGCCCGAGTCGTACCGGTACTCCAGGTACTCGGGCATGGTGTAGATGCCGGCCTTCAGGAACTTCGGCAGCAGCCACCAGGCCACGAATACGAGCGTAATGGCCGACATCCACTCGTAACTGGCAATGGCCAGGCCCACGCGCTCGAAGGCCGAACCCGCCATCCCCACGAAATGCTCCGTCGAGATGTTCGAGGCGATGAGCGAGAACCCGATGAGCCACCACGTCAGGGTGCGGCCGGCCAGAAAGTAATCCACGCCGCTCTTCTCGCGCCGACCCGCGTACAGCGAGATGACCACGACCGCTCCCATGAACCCCACGAAGGCCAGAACGTCGAATATGCCGAGTTCCATCCTCGTCTCCATTTCTGGTTCGAGTGACGCCTGCAGGCCACCGTTATGCGCGATGGGCCGCCCAATGTCCAGTTTCTTGTTGCCGATGCGCCGGTGGCCCGGGTAGGGTGGCCGGGTGCCCCGCGACCCGTTCGAGGGAGACCGCCCATGCTGCACCGCCGCACGTTTCTGAAACGCACGGCCCTGGCCGCCTCGGCCGTCGCCGTCGGCCTGGCGGGCCGACGGGGCCGCGCCGCCGACGCCCCCGAAAGCCTCCCGCCCGTCCGCCAGATTACCCGCGGCCCCAAGCATCACTGGTTCGGCTACTACGACAAACTCGAGTTCGACCCCACCGGCCGGTACGCCCTGGGCATGGAGGTGGACTTCGAGGGCCGCTCGCCCCGTGCCGATGACAGTATCAAGATGGGCATGGTGGACCTGAAGGACGGCGACCGCTGGATCGAACTCGGCACGAGTTGCGCCTGGGGATGGCAGCAGGGATGCATGCTCCAGTGGCGGCCGGGTTCGAAGACCGAGGTCCTCTGGAACGACCGCCAGGGCGACCATTTCGTCTGCCACGTCCTCGACACGAAGACCCGCAGGAAGCGGACGATCCCGCATCCGGTCTACAGCGTCAGCCCCGACGGCCGCACCGCCGTCACGCCCGACTTCGCCCGCATCCAGGACATGCGGCCGGGCTACGGCTACCCCGGGGTGCCCGATGCCCACTCGGGCGACATGGCGCCGAAGGACTCGGGTATCTGGCGCGTGGACCTCGAAAGCGGCACGCGGCGGCTCATCCTCTCGATTGCCGACATCGCCGCCTTCGGCCAGCGCCATCCCACCATGGAGGGGGCCAAGCACTACGTCAACCACCTCCTGTTCTCGACCGACGGCACCCGCTTCATCTTTCTGCACCGCTGGCGGCCGGACGCCGGCAAGGGCGGGTTCATCACCCGTATGTTCACCGCGGCGCCCGACGGCAAGGACCTGTGCGTACTCGATCCCTCCGGCCGCACCTCGCACTTCATCTGGCGCGACCCCGACCACGTCCTGGCCTGGAGTCGGCCGAAGGGCAAACCCGACGGCTTCTACCTCTTCAAAGACAAGACCCGCGACGTTTGCCTGGTGGGCGAGGGCGTCATGCCCCGCAATGGCCACTGCACGTACCTGCCGGACACCGACTGGATTCTCAACGACACCTACCCGCAAGGCAAGGAGCGGCTCCAGCAGGTATACCTGTACCACGTGCCGACGGGCCGGCGGGTGCCGCTCGGCGGTTTCCATCTGCCGCCCGAATACAAGGGCGAGTGGCGTTGCGATACGCATCCGCGCTTCAGCCCCGACGGCACCAAGGTGTGCATCGACTCGCCGCACACCGGCCAAGGCCGGCAACTGCACCTCATCGACATCGCCGCTATCGTGACCTGACCATGCCCGCGACGCTTGACCAAGCCCGCGACCTGCTCGCGCGCCTCGTGGCGCGGGCGAGTGTCAACCCGGTGCGAACCGGGGCCGTCGGCCCGCCGTTCGGCGAAGCCGCCATGGCCGATCTACTGGCCGGCCTCCTCGCCGGCTGGGGCGCCGAGGTCGAACGCCGCGAATTTGCCCCCGGCCGCGTGAACCTTATCGCCCGTTTCCCCGGCGAGGACGACGGCCGCACACTCCTTCTGGAGGCCCATGCCGATACCGTCAGCCACGAGGGCATGACTATCCCGCCGTTCACGCCGGTGGTCCGCAACGGGCGCCTCTTCGGGCGCGGCAGTTGCGATTGCAAGGGGCCGATGACGGCCATGCTGCTGGGTATCCGGCAGGTGCTCCAGGAGCGGGGCCGCCCGCCCACCGCCGTTACCTTCGTGGCCACCGGTGACGAGGAAAGCGGCGCCGCCGGCGCCCGGGCCCTTCTGGCCGATGGGTTCCGGGCCGATGCCGCCGTCGTTGCCGAACCAACCAGCCTGGCCGTCGTCCACGCCCACAAGGGCGGGTACCGGTGCCGGATCGAGGCGGTGGGCCGGGCGGCCCATTCGAGCGATCCCGCGGCCGGGGCAAACGCCATCCGGGCCGTCGCCCGCGCGGTCGAGGCCATCGAGGGCCCCCTCGCCGACGCCCTCGCCGCCAGGCCGCACCCGGTGCTCGGGCCACCGACGGTCAGCGTCGGCACGATTCGTGGCGGCGTGGCCGTCAACATCGTTCCCGAGCGGTGCGACATCGAGGTGGATCGGCGGGTCGTCCCGGATGAGGATGCGGCCGGTATCCGAGCCGAGTTCGAGCGGTGCCTGGCCGGCCTGGCGGTGGCCGACCCGGGCATTCGCTACGCGATGGAGGATCTGGAGTGGTACCCGCCGCTCGTGGAGCCGGCCGACGGGCCCGTTGTCGGCCTCGTCTCGGAGGCGTGCCGGGCGGTGCTGGGCCGGGCCGACCTTGACATCGTGCCGTGGAGCGCTAACGCCGGTTTCTTCCGCGAGGCCGGCATCCCGAGCGTGCTGTTTGGCCCGGGCGATATCGCCGACGCCCACACGGCCGAGGAGTCGATTGCCCTGGCCGACGTCGTCCGGGCGGCCGAGGTCTACGCCGAGATCGTCCGGCGGTTCTAGGCATCGCCGTTCGAGCCGACCGCGGGAGCGGCCGGGCATCGTTATCCGCCGTGGCACGTGTCGAAGAGAGCGCGTATGCTCAACCTGCCCGAAACGATTCGCAACGAAGCCGAACTCGACGACCTCCTCACGTGCCCCTCGCCGACGCTCGTCGCGTTTGCCTCACGGCTCCAGGGCGACGTGCTTGTCCTCGGGGCGGGGGGCAAGATCGGGCCAACGCTGGCGCGGATGGCCCACCGGGCCCTCGCCGAGGCCGGGGCAAGGGCCGACGTCATCGCCGTTGCCCGCCGGCCCCTGCCGGCCCTCGAGGCGGCGGGCATCCGGACCCTCGCGTGCGACCTCCTCGACCCCGAGGCCGTCGCCCGGTTGCCGCGAGCCGCCAACGTTGTCTTCATGGCCGGCCGCAAGTTCGGTTCCTCCGGCGACGAGCCCGCCACCTGGGCCGCCAACGTCCTCGTGCCGTATCACGTGGCCCGCGCGTTCACGGCGTCGCGGGTGGCGGTGTTTTCGACCGGCTGCGTGTACCCGTTGATGCCGGTCGCCTCCGGCGGCGCGACCGAGGCCACGCCGCCCGACCCCGTGGGCGAGTACGCCATGAGTTGCCTGGGACGCGAACGCGTGTTCGACTATACCTCGCGGACCGCGGGCCAGCGCGTCGTCCACCTGCGCCTCAACTACGCCGTCGAACCGCGCTACGGCGTCCTCGTGGACGTGGCCCAGCGGGTGCTGGCGGGCGAGCCGGTCGACCTGACCACCGCCCACGTCAACGTCCTCTGGCAGGGCGACGCGTGCGACTGGGCCCTCAGGAGCCTGGCCCTGGCGGCCAGTCCGCCGGCCGTCCTGAACCTCACGGGGCCCGAGACGGTCGCGATCCGCGACCTGGCCGAGACGTTCGGCCGCCTGCTCGGGACGCCCGTCCGGTTCACCGGGTCGGACAGCGGGGTGGCGTACCTGAGCAACGCCTCGCGGGCGCGGGCGCGATTCGGGTCGCCGCGGGTGCCGCTCGCGCGTATCATTCAGTGGACGGCCGACTGGCTCCGCCGTGGCGGGCACACGCTCGGCAAGCCGACCCATTTCGAGACGCAGGACGGAGAGTTCTAGTGCCGTTCTCAGAAAGGTCGTATCCGTTTGGGCGGTGTGCCACTGGCGGCTTGCCCGCCCGTGTTCCAGTCGCACTGGCTGCACGCACCCAGTGGCACTCGGCGCATGGAAGCCATAGTACCTTTCTGGAAACGGCACTAGCCGTACGAGGGAGGTGACGATGCCCCACGAACCGACCTTCCGCGCGACGCTTGGCCGGGGTGTGGTGCTGCCGGCCTGCCCGCTGGCACTGACGCCCGACCGGCGGCTCGACGAGCGCCGCCAGCGCGGCCTCATCCGGTACTATAGCGCCGCAGGGGCGGGCGGCGTGGCTGTGGGCATCCACACGACCCAGTTCGAGATTCACGACCCCGCTACCGGCCTTCTGGCCCCCGTGCTCGAACTTGCCGCCGACGAGATGGACCGGGCCGACGCCCGGCGCCAGGCGCCGCTGGTCCGCATCGCCGGCGCCATCGGCCCGACCGACCAAGCCGTCCGCGAGGCCGAACTCGCCGCCAACCTCCGCTACGACGCCGTCTTGCTCAGCCTGGCGGCGCTGGCGGAGGCGTCGGACGCGCAACGCCTGGCCCACTGCCGACAGGTGGCCCAGGTGATGCCGGTCATCGGCTTCTACCTTCAGCCGGCCATCGGCGGCCCGGTGCTCTCGCATGCCTTCTGGCGCACGCTGGCCGAGATCGAGAACGTCGTCGCCATCAAGGTTGCCCCGTTCGACCGGTACAGGACCGTGGACGTGGTCCGGGCGGTGGCCGAGGCCGGCCGCGACGACATCGCCCTCTACACCGGAAACGATGACCACATCGTTCTCGACCTGCTGACGCCGTACCGGTTCCGGGTGAATGGGCGGCCGGTCGAGCGGCGGTTTGTGGGCGGCCTGCTCGGCCACTGGGCCGTCTGGACGAAGCGGGCCGTCGAATGCCTCCACGCGTGCCACGCCATTGTTGCCGGCGGCGAGGGCGTGCCGCCGGAAATGCTCCGCCGGGCCGCCGAGGTTACCGACGCCAACGCCGCCGTCTTTGACGTGGCGAACGGGTTCCGCGGCGTCATCGCGGGCGTCCACGAGGTGCTCCGCCGGCAGGGCCTGCTGGCCGGGGCCTGTTGCCTCGACCGCCGGGCGTGCCTGTCGCCCGGGCAGGCCCGGGAAATTGACCGCGTCATCCGCGCGTACCCGCACCTGACGGACGACGACTTCGTGACCGAGCACGTGGACGAGTGGCTGAGCGGTTAGCCTTTGCGCTGTTCGAACCGGCCGCTGAAGCGGCTGGTTGTCCTGATTCACTGTGGCGTGTGCCGCGCCGGATGTCGAGCATGGCAAGGTGCCCAAGGCTGGACACCGCGCGTTACACCTGGTTGCCCAACGTTGGGCGACCCTGCCACCCGGCGCTCGAGAGGCGGCATGACACGCATCCATATCGCGCGAACGCTCCCGGCGGTTGCGTTCTTCGTCGCCGGCCTGGTTGCCTCCTCGGTCGGGGCCGAGGTCGTGCCCGCCGGCCGCGGCAGTTTCACCACGACACCGCCGGCCGGGGCGAAGGGGCCCGCGGATAACCGCGGCCAGCCAGCCCAACCCGCCGTTACGGACCGCCTGGGTCCGCCGTTTCCGACGACCGACTGGTGGTCCTCGCTCCTCTGGCGGCGGAACCCGGACCGGCCGCAGACCGAACCGCTGTTTGCCCACCCGCTCTCGCTGCGCGCCCGGGCCGACGGCCTGGAGGTCGGGTACCCGGCGGCGCCGACGTGCACGCCCGATGGCCGCAACTACAACTACCACCATCGGCCGGACCTTGTCCTCGGTGTACACGGCCTCGGCGGAGCCCGGCCCGCCGTCGACGGCTTCGGCGACTGGACCGTGTCGGCCGTCTGGGCGGCCGGCGACCGGCGGCTCCGGGCCACGTTCGGTCACGGCCTGCCGTACGTGTACGGCGAGGCCGCCGGCGGCGATGCCGTCGTCCGACCCCTGGCCAAGGCCGACGTCTGGCGACGCGACGGTGCCGTCGTCGGCGTCACCGTAAACGGGCACGCGTACGGCCTGTATGCTCCGGCGGGGTCGGCGTGGGAGGGGGAGGGGCCGTTCCGGTCGGCCCTGGGCCGGGCCGGCTGTTTTGCCGTGGCGGTCTTGCCGGAGGCCACGCCGGCCGCCCTCGACCTCTTCGCCCGGCACGCCTTCGCGTTCGTGACCGACACGCGGGTCGCGTGGGTCTACGACGACTCCTCTGCCGTGCTGACCACGCGGTTCCACGTGACCACGCGGCCGCGGCAGGGCACGGAGCGCAGGCCAATCCTGGCCCTGTATCGGCACCAGTGGCTTCATCTGGCCCCGGGCCCGAAGCGGGGGACGAGCGCCGCCCGCCTGACCGACCACACGTACACGTCGTCGCGCGGCGCGATGAAGGTGCTCGTCGGCGACGGCTTCGCCACGCGGATGCCGTTCGGCGGCGTGCTGCCGGGGCTGCCCACCGTGGGCGGCTGCGACGCCGCCCGCCTCGCCGGCTACCTGGATGAGGCCGCACGCAACGCTAAGCCACTGGCCACGCGCGACACGTATTGGACGGGCAAGGAACTTGGCCGGCTGGCCTCGCTCGCCCACGTGGCGGACGCCGCCGGCAACAGGGCGGCCCGCGACCGGTTTCTCGCGGCCATCCGCGGCACGTTGGAGACGTGGTTTACGGCGTCTACCGGCGGTCGGCCGCCGCTCTTCGCCTACGACGGCGTCTGGGGCACGCTCATCGGCTACCCGCCGTCCTACGGCAGCGATACGCAACTGAACGACCACCACTTCCACTACGGGTATTTCGTGATGGCGGCGGCGGCGCTGGCGCGCTTCCAGCCGGAATGGGCTTCGGACCGCGCCTGGGGGCCCATGGTTCGCCTGCTCATCCACGACTGCGTGTGCCCCGAGCGCGACGACCGGCGGTTTCCGTTCCTGCGGACCTTCGACCCGTACGCGGGGCACTCGTGGGCGTCGGGCCACGCCGCCTTCGCTGCCGGGAACAACCAGGAATCATCGTCGGAGTCGATGAACTTCGCCACCGCCGTCATCCTGTGGGGTGCTGCCACCGGGGACCGGACCCTGCGGGACCTCGGCATTTTTCTTTATGCGAACGAGGCCCGGGCGATTCAGGAGTACTGGTTCGACGCCGACCGGACGGTCTTTCCGGACGGCTACCGCCACTGCGTACTCGGCATCCTGTGGGCAAGCGGCGGCGCGTACGCCACGTGGTGGACGGCGAACCCGGAGGAAATTCACGGCATCAACTTCCTGCCCGTGACGGCCGGGTCGCTGTACCTCGGCCGGCGGCCGGACGCCCTCCGGCGGAACCTCACGGATTTGGAGGAGACCAACGGCGGCCCGGCCCGCGAGTGGCGCGACCTCGTCTGGATGGCCCGGGCCCTCGTCGACCCGCAGGCGGCGCGGGCATCGCTGGCCGCCGACGCCGGGTACAGGCCGACGGCGGGGCTCTCGAAGGCCCACACGTACCACTGGATCGGGAGCCTCGCCCGCCTTGGCCCCGTGCGGGCGGACGTGACGGCGAGCATCCCCACGGCGGCGGCGTTCGGCCGGGGTTCCGAGACGCGGCACGTGGCGTGGAACCCGTCGCGGCAGCCGGCGACGGTGACGTTCTCGGACGGCGCACGCCTGGCGGTGCCGGCCGGCGGCCTCGTCTCGGACGCGGCGGAATAGGGCCGCGGTGGCCTTCCCGCGCGGCGGGTCTCCTCGCCTGCCGCGCTTCGACATCGGCCCTCTCGAACCGGCCGCGGCGCCGGGCCGGCGCGGCGGAGGGTCCAAATCGGCAACACTCGGGGCCGGGGAGTGGGTTTGATTTCGCGAACACGTCGTTAGAAATGAGGGCCCTTGATGATGATCGGACGCCGCTGGATTCGCCTTGCCGGAGCGGTGGCCGGCGTGGTTCTGCCCGCCGCCTGCCTGACGGTGCTTGTCGCGGCCGAGGCGCCGCCGACCCCGCCCGCGAAACCGGCCCCCAAGCAACCCGTGGCGGCGAAGCCGGCCGCCGCCATTCGGACCACCGACCACGTCCGGGCTGCCAACGCCAAACGCGGTGGATACAAGTCGCCCATCTGCATCGCCTTTGCACCGGGCGGGGGCGTGGCGTACGTCACGTGCCACACGGCCGACGTGCTCGTCGGCATCGACGCCAAGTCCGGCAAGGTCATCGGCCAGGTGCCCGTGGGCCGGGCCCCCACCGGCGTGGCGGTGGCCCCGGACGGCAAAACCGTGTACGTGGCCAACACGCTCGACCACACCGTGTCGGTGGTGGACGCGGCGGCCCGCAAGGTCGTGGCGACGGTGCCGTGCGGCTACGAGCCGACGGGGGTGGCCCTTGCGCGCGACGGCAAGCGGCTGTACACCGCCAACTTCATCTCCGACGACGTTTCGGTTATCGACACGGCCGCCCGCAAAGAGGTGACGCGCATCGCCGTGGGCAAGGGCCCCACGTACCTGGCGCTGGCGCCGGACGGCAAACGGCTGGTGGTGAACCACATGTTCTCGCGTCAGCCGGCGACCGACCCGCAACAGACGGCCTACGTGGCGGTTATCGACACGGCTGCCGGCAAAGTTGTGGCCGAGAAACGGTCGCCCGGCACGATGCTCCTCGGGATGGGCGTGGCTGTCACGCCCGACGGCGCCCACGCCTTGGCCGTCCACAGCCGGCCGAACTTCAACGTCACGCCGTCGCAATTGAACCAGGGATGGGTCCACACGAACGCCCTGTCGGTCGTGCCGCTCGCCGACCCCAAGGCCCCGGTCCGGACGGTCCTGCTGGACAACGTGTCGAGCGGGGCCGCGAACCCGCACGGCGTGGCGGTGGCGAAGGACACGTCGAAACTCTACGTCAGCCATCGCGGCATCCACCAGGTGTCGGTGGTGGACCTCGGGCGGCTGAAGTATCTGCTGGCGCATCCGGCGCCGAACGACCCGCCCACGCACGTGAACCTCGGTCTGCTGTGGCGCGAGGGCAAGACCGTGCGGCGCGTATGGTCCGGCGGGAAGGGGCCGAACGGGCTGGCCGTGTCGCCGGCCGACGGCTCGGTGTGGGTCGCGAACTACTTTTCGGACAACGTGGCGGTGCTGAACGCGGCGGGCGTGTTGAAGACGCGGATCGACCTGGGCGGGCCGAAAGAGATGACCGTTGAGCGGCGGGGCGAGTTCCTGTTCCACGACGCCGCCCACTGTTTCCAACAGTGGGTCAGTTGCACGTCGTGCCACCCCGGCACGCGGGCCGACGGGGTGAACTGGGACCTCTTGAACGACGGCATCTCGAACCACAAGAACGCGAAGTCGCTGGTGGGGGCGCACCTGACGCCGCCCAGCATGGCCCTGGGGGTTCGCGCGTCGATGGAAGTGGCCGCCGAAAAAGGGTTCCTTTTCATCCAGTTCATCGTGCCGGAGCCGGATGAGTTGAAGGCGGTCCAGGCGTACCTCCGGTCGGTGCCGTTCCGGCCGAGCCCGCTGCATCGCGCGAAGGACGGGCGTTTGGACGAATCGGCCACGCGCGGCAAACAGGTGTTCGCAAAGGCGGGCTGCGCCATGTGCCATCCCGCGCCGCTGTACACCACGTGCGAGTCGTACGACGTGGGCACCTTCGTGCCGCGCGACTATCCCCAGTCCAAGCCGTTCGACACGCCCGCGCTGCTGGAGGTGTACCGGACGGCCCCGTACCTGCACGACGGCCGGGCGGCCACGCTGGACGAGGTCCTGACGGTGTGCAATCCCGAGGACCGGCACGGCCGGACGAGTCATCTCTCGAAGCAGGACCGTGCGGACCTGGTCGCGTTCCTCGAGTCGCTGTGAACGCTGCTTATGTGAGGGCGCATGCCGATGAAACGCTTCACGCAGCCGATGGGCGCCGTGCTGGCGCTGGCGATAATCGTTGCCGGCGTTTTCGCGGCCGAGCCCGCGCCTAAGGCCGGGCCCAAGACGAGTGCGCCGAAGGCCAGGCCGCCGGCCAAGCCACAGTCCAAGCCGGCTACCAAGCCGAAGCCCGCGCCGAAGCCGGCACCTCAGCCCAAGAAGCCCGTTACGCCGGGCATCTTCATCCACGGGGCGGGCCTGAAGCCCCATTCCTGGAAGACCTTTGCCGTGTACCAGGGGTCGCGGTGCATCAACAACTGGCGTGCACGGCTCGGCAGGCCGCTGAATCTGGCCCCCGGCGAGTACGAGGTCCGCGTCGGGTTCGGTTCCGGATGGGTGGCGACGAAGGTGCAGGTTCGGCCGAACGCGGTTGCGCGTGTGCCGACGGGGCTGCTCCGGTTCCGCGACGTGCTTCCGCCGGACGCCCCCGGCGCCGTGCCGCAGAAACTCTACCACGGCCACACGTACCTCGCGACGCGGTACCGTGGCGAAACGTGCCGCCTGCCGCCCGGCGAGTACACGGTCCGGTACCATGCGCCGTCGGACATGGACCCGTCCACGGTGCTGCGTGCCTGGCACCAGGTGGGCCCATTCCCGCCCAAGCGTAAGCCGCCGCAGATCCTCGACGACGTGTGGCCGCCCGAGCAGGCGCCCAAGCCTGGCCTCAAGGCCGCGTACAAAGTCGGCAAAGAGGAGCGGACGTGGCAGTACGTGGGCGCGCGGCCGGAAGGCAACGTCTACCCCGGCGGCAAGGGCACCGGCGTCTTCTACCTCACGACCACCATCGACGCCAAGGAGGCCGGCGACTACACCCTCCTGTTCAAACAGTGCCGGGGCGGCCTCGTGGCCTGGCTCAACGGCAAGCAAGTGCAGCGCGTTGCGCCGGACACGCGGTATCGGCCCAAGCGGGTGGAACTCTTCCTGCACCTCGCCAAGGGCAAGAACGTCCTGATGGTCAAGACGGTGGCGTCGCACTACAGTTCCTGGCAGTTGCGGGGCGTTCTGACGCACTGGCGGACGTACCAGGTGGCGGTGACGGACGACGGCGGCAAGCCGCCGGCCGCCAAGCCCAAGCCGCCCATCCTGGCGGGCGGCGACCCCACACCGGCCGTGCCGGGCATCGAGGGCGTGGTCTTCTGCCAGGTTCCGAACCGGGAGGATGGCCGGTGCGCGATGCACTACGAGCAGTTCCGCATCGTGACGCGTCCGTCGAACGCCCGCATCTGCTCGCTCGCGCCAGCCAAGCCCGACGGCGCCTTCCGCGACCTGACGGGCAAACGGTTTGCGTCGGCCATGCAGCCGGACCTCTCGTACGACGGCAAGAAGGTGGTGTTCACGGCCCGCGAGACGACCAAGAAGGACGATACGTTCGCCATCTACGAGATGAACGTGGACGGCTCCGGCCTGCGACAGGTGACGAAGAACCTCAACCATTGCCTGGACCCGTGCTACCTGCCGTCCGGTCGTATCCTGTTTGCGTGCATGCAGGACTTCCGCGACGAGTACGACCGCGACCATCCGCCGCTCCTGCACTCGTGCAACCCGGACGGGTCCGACGTGGACCAACTGACGTTCAACCTGTCGAGCGACACGGCGCCGGTCGTGCTGGCCGACGGCCGGGTCCTGTTTACCTCGTGGCAGCACCACGGCGACCACGAGGGCGAGGCGGGCAACTTTGCCATCTGCACGGTCATTCCCGACGGCACGGGGTTCAACCTGTTCTGCGGCAATTCGCCGCCCATGAGCAAGACCAAGTCGTACTGCCAGCAACTGACCGACGGCCGGGTCGTCGTGGTCGAGACGTCCGGCCACCGGCATTACAACGCGGGGTACCTGACGGCGGTGCATCCGCGGCGGCCGCTCGCCACACGCCAGTTCCTGACGCCCGAGGTGCAACTGAACGGGACGAACCTCGACGGCCGGTTCGCCTCGCCGTATCCGCTGCCCGACCCTGACGGCCCCGAGGGCCCGAAGACGGGCGGCATGCTGTGCGCCTACTCGCCGGGACGGGGCACCGCCCAACTCTACGAGTACCCGTTCGAGCAGATTCACGAGGGCCTGTACACGTTCGACTTCGAGTCGGGGCGGGCGGGACGGCTCGTGTTCGACGCGCCGAACGTCCAGGATTACGACCCCATCGCCGTCACCAAGCGTCGCGTGCCGGATTACGTGCCGAACCTGGTCGTGCCGGGCGCCAAGACCGGCGTCATGTGCTGCGTGAACCCGTACCTCTCGGACCGGCCCAAGCAGAACAACCGGACCGTGGTGGGCCAGTTGCCGCCCGCCGAGCCCGGCACGGTGAAGGGTGTGCGCGTCATGGAAGGCTTTGGCGTCGAGGACACCGACCCGCGGTACCACGATGGGTTCGTCATCGACATGCTTCAGATGACGTTCGGGGCGGGGTCGAACGGCGGGAGCAATTTCGAGCAGAAGCGGATCATCGGGTACGCGCCCACGGAGAAGGACGGCAGTTTCAACGTCGAGGTGCCCGCCGACACGGTCATCAGCCTCCAGACGCTCGACGCCAATGGCATGGCCATCGAGACCCAACTGACCTGGACGTGGGTCCGGCCGGGCGAGCACCGCCTGTGCGTCGGGTGCCACGAGGACCGCGAGCAGGCCCTGCCGAACCTCGATTGCCTGGCCATGCACAAGCGGCCCGTGCCGGTCCTGACGCCGCCCGACAAGCGGCGCACCGTGGACTTCCGGCGCGACATCATGCCGATCATCGAGAAACGGTGCTCCATGCCGCAGTGCCATGGCGAGAAGACGAAAGCGGGTGGCCTGGACCTGCGCAAGGGCTTCGAACTCGTTTACCACCGCTCGGGGTACACGGGACGGAAGATCAACGGCGCCTTCTTCAACCGCGCGTACGAGAGCCTGCTCCAGGCCCCGCCGAACCGCATCGGCACGCTCGTCCGGCCCTGCTCGGCCAGGCACAGCCCGCTCATCTGGCGCCTGTACGGCAAGCAACTGGGCTGGTCCGACAACCGGAACCCGTACAAGAAACCGGCCAAGCCCATGCCGCCCGGCAAGCCGCTGCCGGAGGCGGAGAAGAAACTCTTCGTCGAGTGGGTTGACCTCGGGGCCATGTGGGACAACATTCCCGGCGAGGACCCGTTGCCGGGCTTCGACGCCGTTGAGAGCAAACGCATGGGTCGCGAGGCCACCGCGAAACTCGCCAAGCCCATCGCCGACGCCGAGGAGGCGTTCAAGGTCCGGTGCTTCGAGTGCCACGATGCCCGCAAGAACAACAAGATGAAGCAGATGACGCCGGACAAAATCCCGCCTCTCGTGACCCGCATGAACGCCAAGCGAAAGGGCTGGATCAAGCCCTCGGAACTGCAGCCCATCATCCAATACCTCCAGCAAAACGTTTGCAGGAAGAAGTGAAAGCGGCGAGTTCGGCCGTTGCCGCAGCAGGAAGGCAGAATGAAGCCCATCGATCGCACACGGGCCGCCCTCGCGGGCGAAAGGCCCGACCGCTGGCCGTTCGTCCCCTCGATTTACGAGCATGGGGCCGCCCTGCTTGGGCGGGGGCCCACGGAGGTGAGCCGCAACGCCCGCCTCATGGCCGAGGCCGCCTTGGCCGGTTACCGCGTCTACGGCCACGACCTGGTGACCGTGGGCATCGACATCTACAACATCGAGGCCGAGGCGCTGGGCTGCCGCCTGAGCCGGCACGGCTCGACGGCGGGCATCCCCGGGGTCATCTCGCATCCGCTGGCCGGGCCGGAGCCTCCCGACGCCGCGGCCCTCGGCATCCCGGAGCCGGGGCCCGAGAACCGCCTGGGCCTTATCGCGGAGGCGTGCGAGCGCGTCGCCCGCGCCATCGGCAACGAGGTCTGGGTCTACGCCTGCATGGGCGGGCCGTTCTCGCAGGCGGTGGAACTGCGCGGCTACGAGGATTTCATGATGGACATCGTCGGCCGGCCCGAGGCGGCGCACGCCTTGCTGGGGCGGACGGCCGAATTGTCGCGCCGGCAGGCGGACCGCCTGTCGCGTCTGGGGGTGGGCGTGTACCTGTACGAGTCGTGGGCCACGGTGCCGCTCATTGGTCCGCCCATCTTCGCCGAGTTCGTGGTGCCGTACGCGCAGCAGGTCATCGGGCACGTGCGGTCGCACGTCGATACACCGCCGCCGGCGGTCGTCATGGGGGGCGACATCTCGCTCCTCATCGACTTCCTGCTTGAGGCGGAGAGCGGCCTCGTGGCATGCGATTACCGGGCGGACTTCGGCCTCGTCCAGTCGCGGTGCGCCGGGCGGCCGGTTATCCTCCGCGGGTCCATCGACCCGAAACGCCTGGAGGCCGGCGACTGGGCGTACCTGGAGGAGGCGGTTGCCACGATGGCCCGGAAGGCGCGCGGCATGCCGAACTTCGTCTGGGGCACCGGGTGCGTGTCGTACGACACACCGCCCGAAACGGTCCTGCGGTTCAAGGACGTGTGCCTGGCGGCCGATGCCTCGGCCGGGTGAGACGTACGCAACAACGATATGCCGCAGCGCCTTTCGATCCGGCCGCGGAGGCGGCCGGTCAGTCGTATCCGCCATGGCACGCACCATGCCGGGCGATGATGACCCGCTGCTCCCGCAGCGGGCTCGGGGTGAACTCGGTGCGCCGTTACGGCATCGCGCCTTTGCCCGCCGTTACCTTGCTACCTTCCACGATGACGTGGGCGACGGCCTTGCCGGGCTTGTCGAAGCGTACGGCCGCGAGGTCGGCATCCGCGGTCAGGTCGCCCAGCGCGAGCGTGCCCGAGTCGCGCGTGCGGAGCAGGGCGACCACCCGCCCGTCGGCCAGGTTGGCCTCGAGGGCGTACCCGGCCTTGATGTTGCGGAGTGTCGCGTTCGTCGGTGGCGATTCGCCCTTGCGGTGCGGCCAGAGGAGCGTTACGAACGCGGCCTCCTTGGCGGGTTTGGTCTCGGCCGTCACGTGCCACTCGGTGAGTTTGATGCGCGCCCGGGGCGGCGGGTCGAACTTACTGGTCTGCGAGACCTTAAGACCCTTCGGCGCGAGCATCGCCACCCGGCATGCCGCGTTGCCGCTCGCGATGCGGATGTCGTCCTGCCCTCGCACGTCCATCTCGTTCGAGGCGTGCAGGTGCCAGCCGAGCGGTTTTGCGTCCGGTGCGGCCACGCGGTCGAAGATCACGACGAGGCCGGGCTTGACGAACAGAATGTGCCGCGTGAACCGGTCGAGCCGCCCCTCGTAGGCCGGCGCGGCCTCGCCGGCCACGTAGTCGAACAGGGCCGAGGTGTGGAAGCCGAGGATCTTGCCCCGGGCGGCGGCCGAGTGCCCTCGCTGCCCCTCGCCGCCCACGGTGATGCAGTTGGTGGACTTCGTGTGCCACATCCACTGCGTGTGGTGCTTGCTGCCGTAGATGTCGCGCCGGCCGGTGCGGATGAGCAGCCGCTCGCCAAACGCGTACAGCAGAAACGCGTTGCTCGACTCGTACCCGTGGCTCTGGGTGCCGAACGGGCTCGACTTGAAGAGGACTTCGACGTTGTCGGCGGCGTCGGTCAGGGTCGCGTTGAGCATGGCCTGCCCCGTGCCGCGGAAGCAGCGCGAGGTGGGCAGGGCGTTGGGCGGTTTGGCCTTAACCTGTGGCAGCCGGCCGCGGGCGAAGCGGATGTACGCGCCCTCGTGTGCGTACCCGCCCGAGGTGGCGGGGCCCCCGATGGCCTCGACGTACCACTGCCAGTACGGGTTCTGGGCCTGGGCGGCGAGCACGGTCATCAGTTGCCGGTTGTCGCGTGCCCGTTTGCCGGCGCAGAGGTCGCCGAAGCCCCCGCCGCGGGTGCCCGGCGGCTGGAGGTACATCGGGTAATAGCCGACGCGCGAGAAGTACGGTTTCGTGTACGCGTCCACCTTCATGGCCACCCGCATGGCATCGGCCCACCAGGTGAACCGGTGGATGTACGATCGCCAGTACGAGACGCCCTCGTGCCAGCCGCCGTCGCCGTCGCTCCAGACGGGGTAGGCGTGGTAGAAGACGTTCATGGCGAACCAGGTCCACTCTTCGGCGTCGGGAATCTCGCCGAGGAAGGCAATGCCCACCTCGCCCAACCAGTGCCAAGCCCGGTTCGAGTGGCTTGAGTACGGCCGCCAAAGGTGCCGCGATGCCAGGTGAGTGTACATCTCCCGGCCGCGGACGGTCATGACGTCGCGGCAGGCCTTGCGCTCGGCTTCCGTCAGGAGGTCGTTCAGGTACGTGTAGGCCCGGGCGAAGTAGTAGGCGTACGGCATACCGGCCTCGTCGTTGTACCGGTAGCCGGTGGCGCCCTTGGGGTTCCATCGTGCGGCGCCGAGGAGGAGGCGTTTGCCCAGGTCGCCGTACGCCTTCTTGCCGCTCAGGCGCCAGGCGAAGCCGAGGTTGGCGGCGCTGCCGAGGACGTGGACGGTCGTGACGCGGTTGCCCCACCAGATTTTGCGCCACGCTTCGCTCTTGCGCTGGCAGTCCTTGGGATACGTGGGCGGCTCGTCGGTGGACGGGGGTTTCTTGAGGAGCCGGTCGCAGTGTTCCATCAGGTCGCGGTAGGCGTCCTTCAACTCGCCCTCGGCCAGGCGGCGCATTGCCGGCAGGCCTTCCGGCCGGACGAAGAGGCGCGGGTGCTCCGTTGGGATGCGGCCGATGAGGTCCTTCCGCGCCGGCATCGGGAATGCCACGCTCTCGGCCGTGAGGCGGAAGGCGCGCGGCCGGCTCCAGGCACTCGCCTGCCCCGCCTTGTCGGCGAACCGGTACCGCCAGTGGTACGTGCCCGCCTCGAAGGAGCGCGGCGGGCAGTGGCAGTGGTACCGCTCGACGCGGGCCCGATAGACGGCCTGCCGGAACCCGGCGTCGCGGGCGACCTCGACGTCGTAGGTCACGGCGTTCTTCTGCGGACGCCAGACCATCGCCGGCGGATTCGTCGGGCTGACCGTGCCCTCGGCCGGCCGGAACCCCCACTCCCCGGGGCGGCCGGGCGTGTCGTCCACCTTTGGGGCGGCGAGCGCGGAGCCGGCCAGGACGCAGAAGCCGGCAAGTAGCATCAGGAGGCGGCGGTGCATGGAGGTTCCTTCCTGTGGGGTCAGCGCGGCGGGGGCGGAGACCCGCCGCGCGGCGGTCTCGTGACATCCGTCCGTACGGGTCAAACACGGCCGTGGCCGCGGGGGTGACTGGCAAAGCAGAACTTGCTTGCATCCACCCCGCGCAACCGTATACCTGAACGGGGCCATGGGGCACCAACCGCACCCGCACGATGGGGCTTTGAAGGAGAGTGGCATGTCGCGCATCAGCCGTCGGAGGTTCATGAAGCGGTCCCTGGCGGTGGCGGGGGCGACGTTCGTCGTCAGCCACGCCGGACACCGCGTGCTCGGGGCAAACGACCGGATCAACGTGGCCGTGACCGGCTGCGGCGGCCGCGGTGGCGGTCACCTGAACGAGTTCCTCAAGGCCGAGGGATGCGAGGTCACCTGGTGCGTCGACCCCGACGACCGTCGGGCCGAGGCCGCCGCCAACAAGGCCATGAAGGCCCAGGGCAAGACACCCACGACCACCCGGGATATCCGCAAGGCGCTCGAAGACAAGGGCCTCAACGCCGTCACGTGTGCCACGTGCAACCACTGGCACACGCTCCAGACGATCTGGGCGGTCCAGGCCGGCAAGGACATGTACGTCGAGAAGCCCGTCACGCACCGGGTGCACGAGGGCCGGGTGTGCACGGACCTGATCGCGAAGTCCGACTGCATCGTCCAGGTGGGGATGCAGCGGCGGTCGAGCAGCGGGTGGGCGAAGTTGGCCGAACTCACCCGCTCGGGGAAACTCGGCAAACTGAAGGTCAGCCACGGCATCGCGTCGAAGCCGCGCGGCGGCATCGGGCACAAGGAGATTGAGGACCCGCCCAAGAACCTCGATTGGAACCTCTGGGTCGGCCCCGCTCCCATGCAGCCGTACCACGGGAATCTGGTGCACTACAACTGGCACTGGTTCTGGGACTTCGGCAACGGCGAGATCGGGAACCAAGGCGTCCACCAGATGGACGTGGCCCGCTGGGCGCTGGCCGATGCCACCTGGCCCACGTACGTCCTGTCCATCGGCGGCCGCATCAAGTGGGACGACCAGGGCGAGACGCCCAACGTCCAGATGACCGTGTTCCGCTACGCCGACGGCCGCGTGCTCTTCTTCGAGAACTGCAACCTCGTCAGCAAGGAGACGCGCCGCGTGAGCAACGACTTCGTCTACGAGAAGGGCAAGATCATCGACACCGGCAAGTTCGAGCCGGCCAAGGGCAGCGACGTCGAGAAGATGCCCGACGTGGACGTGAAGATGGGGCCGGGCAGCGGGCACTTCGGCAACTTCATCGCCGCCATGCGCAGTCGCAAGAAAGAGGACATCAACGCCCCGTACGAGGAGGGGCGGCTCTCATCCGGCCTCTGCCACCTCGGCGAAATCTCGTGGTGGCTGGGCAAGCAGAAAACCTGGAGCGACGTCAAGAACCCGTTCGACGACGATTACGCCAACGAGCAACTCGACCGCCTCAACCACCAATTGACCGAGGACCAGGGCCTCGACCTCTCGAAGTGCAAGATGCAGGTCGGTGTAGCGATGACGTTCGATCCGAAGACCGAGAGGTTCGTCGACGCGCCGGAGAAGGCGAACGACCTGCTCCGCCGCCCGAAGCGCCCGCCGTTCGACGTGCCCGACCACGCGTAACGGTTCGTGCGCCGAGGCGGTGTGGCCCGTCCGGCTTGCCCGGCCGGGGAAGTGATGACGACCCAGCGACGCGCGGTGGGCAGCCCTGCCCACCGCGCGTGTCCGTTTACAGGCTCCAGCCCTTGCGGTACTCGCGGCGGAGCAAGGCACCGGCCGATGGCCATCCGGCAAATTCCAGTAAGAGTGGCTTGTGAATGGTCGGTCAGACAATAGAATCATCCGAAAAGCCGGCAGCGGTCGTCGGGTGAGAGGCTATCCAGGAAACCCTGGCGGAAAGACCCGCCGCAGTCATGGCCCGGAATCCGTTTGCAGAATCCCGTGACCAGGAGAGGCGCTATCATGAGAATCCGCATCCATACGTTTCCCGGAATCACCTCCCTGGCGCTCGCCGCGTTTCTCATCTTGCCCGGCCCGCTATTCGGCGCTGCGAAGAAGATGGCAATACCCGACTTTACCAAAGGCGATGCGATTCCCGAGGGCGCCAGCCACGACTGGACGCTCGGGGCCACCGGGGCACGCGGGTGGATGTACAGCGACAAGATGGTGACCGCTGACGCGCGGCAGATCCTCATCACGAAAGTGGACACGCGCTCCCCGGCCGACGGGGTTCTCGCCGTCGGCGACGTGGTTCTGGGCGTTGGCGGCAAGCCGTTTTCTTACGACCCGCGAACCGAGATGGGCAAGGCGCTCACCGAGGCCGAGAAGGAAGACAGCCGCGGTGTCCTGTCAATCATCCGTTGGCGGGGCGGCAAGACGGAGACGGTCGTCGTGACGTTGCCCGTCCTGGGCTCGTACAGCGCGACCGCCCCCTACGATTGCCCCAAGTCGAAGCGCATCTTCGAGCAAGGCTGCAAGGCGCTGGCGAAACGGGTCGCGGCCCCGTCCTACCGGCAGAACCCAATCACGCGCTGCCTGAATGCTCTCGCGCTGTTGGCCAGCGGCAACCCCGAGTACCTTCCGCTGGTGACGAAGGAGGCCAAATGGGCGGCCGGCTACTCGGCCAGTAGCTTCCAGACGTGGTACTACGGCTACGTCATCATGTTGCTCTCCGAGTACGTGCTGGAGACCGGCGACGAGTCGGTCATGCCCGGACTGCGGCGTTTGGCGCTCGAAGCGGCTAGGGGACAGAGTGTGGTCGGTTCCTGGGGTCACCGCTTCGCGAACCCCGACGGGCGACTGGGTGGGTACGGGATGATGAACGCCCCGGGCTTGCCCCTGACGATTTCCCTGGCGATGGCCCGCGCTGCGGGTGTGAAGGACGCGGCGGTGGCCCGCGCTATCGAACGTAGTGCCCGCCTGCTGCGATTCTACATCGGCAAGGGGGCTGTTCCCTACGGCGACCACCATCCGTGGATCCAGACCCACGAGGACAACGGCAAGTGCGGAATGGCGTCGGTCATGTTCAACCTGCTCAGCGAGCCGGGCGGTGCGGAGTTCTTCTCGCGGATGAGCGTCGCCTCGCACGGCGCGGAGCGCGACACGGGCCACACGGGCAACTTCTTTAACATCCTGTGGTCGCTGCCCGGCGTGGCGCCGTCGGGCCCACAGGCCACCGGTGCCTGGATGCAGGAGTTCGGGGCCTGGTATTTCGACCTTGCACGCCGCTGGGACGGGACCTTTCTTCATCAAGGCCCGCCTCAAATGAGGAATGACAAGTACGGGAACTGGGATTGCACCGGAGCCTATCTTCTGTCCTATGCCCTGCCGCTCAAGAAGCTCTACCTGACGGGCAAACGGAGGAGTTCCATTCCGCAACTCGATGCCGCCGCCGCCCAGGCTCTGATCCTCGATGGACGCGGCTGGAGCAACAAGGACCGCAACAGTGCCTATGACAAGCTGAGCGCCGAGCAACTTGTTGCCCGCCTGAGCAGTTGGTCGCCCGTCGTTCGCGAGCGGGCGGCGATGGCACTGGGACGCCGAGGAGAGATCGCGGTTTCGGTACTGGTCAGGATGCTCGACGCCCCCCGCATCGAAACCCGCTACGGCGCCTGCCAGGCCCTGGCGGTGCTCAAAGGCAAGGCGGCCGGCGCCGTACCGGCCTTGAGGAAGTCCCTTCACCACGAGGACATGTGGCTCCGCATCAAGGCCGCCGAGGCGCTTGCAGGCATTGGAGATGGAGCGATGGCCGCCGTGCCCGAGCTTCTCATGATGCTTGCCAAAGGGCCTTCCAAGTCCGATCCGCGCGGCATGGAACAACGCTACCTGAGCTTCGCCCTGTTTAACAGGCGAGGCGGCCTGATCGGCCGGTCGCTCGAAGGAGTCGACCGCGAGCTACTCATCAGGGCCGTTCGTGCGGGCCTGCGGAACGAAGATGGACGGGCGCGAGGCACCTTGGGCAGTGTGTACGACAACCTCAGCTTCGAGCAGGTCAAACCCCTGCTGCCCGCGATCCACAAGGCAATCGTCGAGCCCGCCCCGAGCGGGATCATGTTCGCCAGCGGAATCCGCCTGAGCGGCCTCGACTTACTCGCCAAGTACCGGATCAGGGACGGAATGGACCTTTGCATAGAAATTATGGATATCGACCAGTGGGGCAAACGCAGCCGGATCTCGCGGTGCCTGAAGGCCCTGCAGGCGTACGGCGGCGCCGCCAAGCCGATGCTCTCCAGACTTGCTGAACTCGAGAAGCAACTGCTGGACCACGGGGAAGCCAAAGGACTACAGCCGCAGATCGATCTGGTGCGCCAGACCGTCGCCGCGATCAAGGCGGACACGAATCCGCCCAAACTGCGCAGCCTGGGCGACCTCTGATCGGCGGTTATGAGGAAGGTGAGCTGAAACAGGTGCGGTTCAGGCGGGCTCGACGGTCCCCGCGACCGGAGGTCACGGGTCGCGGCTTGGTGCCCGGGGCTCGCGGCTCACAGCTTGGTGCCTGGGGCTTGCGGTTTGCGGCGTTACAGCAGTTTGGTTTGTCCCGGCACGCGCACCGGGCGGACGGGCAGGGCACCCTTGATGTCGAGCGGCTGGGCGGGGAAGAGGTTCTCCTTCGAGCCTTCCAGGGCCCACTTCCACGAGAGGGCCCGCCCCGTGTAGGCGCCCAGGCGGATCATAATGGCACAGAGGGTGCTCTCGGCAATCTGGCGGGCCTCGTTCACGGGTTGCGCGGTGCGGATGGCCTGGCAGAGATCCTGGAACTGTTTCTGGCCACCGTCGTGCCGGGGTCCCTCGTAGGCCCAGTCCTTCTCGCCTTTGATGTAACACCGACCGCGGTCGGACCAGGTCCGGCCCTTGGTGCCGACGAGGCGTTCGCCCACCATGCCGGTGGCGCCTTTCATCTGGCTGGAGAAACTGGCCAGGCGGACGCCGTCGGCGTATTCGAGTTCCCCGGAGAAGTGGTCGTAGATGTTGCCGTAGTCCGTGCTGGTGCGTGCCTGCCTGCCGCCGCGCGCGATACACTTCTCGGGGTGCGACCCGATGGCCCAGTTGATGACGTCGAGGTTGTGGCAATGTTGCTCAACGACGTGGTCGCCGGAGAGCCAGGTGAAGTACGGCCAGCAGCGGATTTGCCACTCGACGTCGGACCACCCGGGCTGCCGTTTGGCAAAGTGCCAGTCGCAATTGTCCCAGTGCCAATAGGCTTGGGCGGCCACGATGTCGCCGATTTGGCCGTCGTGGACCCGCTTGATGAGTTCCACGTAGTGTGGCATGCGGCGTTGCTGTGTGCCGACCACGATCGAGAGGCCCTTCGACTTGGCCTTCTCGCCGGCGGCGATGATGCGGCGGATGCCGGGCGAGTCGACGGCCGCCGGTTTCTCGAAGTAGATGTGTTTGCCGGCGTCCACGGCCGCCTCCACCTGCTGCGGCCGGAAGCCGGGCGGCGTCGTCAGGATCACCAGGTCGATGTCGCTGCGGGCCATCACCTTCTGGTAGCCGTCGAAGCCGGTGTAGCAATCCTTGTCGGCGGCGGTCACCTTGCCCTTGCCCTTGACGTTGGCGGCGGCCTGGCGGGCGGTCTCGGCTTTGCCGGGCAGGACGTCGGCGAGGGCGGCCAGTTCCACGTTCTCGCATCCCTGGAGGAAATCGCGGATGTCGTGACCGCCACGGCCGCCGGCGCCGATCCAGGCGGCCCGCAGCGTTTTCGAGGCGGCAGCGTCGGCCCGGCCGGCAATGGCAAAGGCGGCTGCCGATGCGCCCAGGGCGGCCCCATGAAACTGGCGACGTGTCAGGTGGTCCATCGTTTCTCTCCTCATGTGACGGGATCGGTATCCAACAAGGTACGTCGCTCGACCGGCGGATGAACACGGTCCATTATGCAAGCAGCCGCCGGGCCTGCAACGGGCTTCCTGGGCCTGCATCGGGCGCTAAGCGAGTATGGGACAAAGAAGTGGCAGTGGTCTGATGGGGGGGCCACGGTTTGCTCGTCAAACCGTGCGCCGCGCTCGGGGAACACCGATTGACAAGCAATCGGTGGCACCCGGCAGAGTTCTGCCACTTCTTCGTCCTTCGCCCCGCTAAGCCAGGAGCAGCCACATGACGGCCACCAGGATCAGGCAGATGACGAGCGTTACCAGGAACCCCAGCCACGTCTGGCGGGTGGGTTTGGCCAGGAACAGGCCGCCGGCCGTCACCATGCGTTGGTCGTGCGGCACGGCTTTGTCGAACGGCAGGTCGAGCCGGTCCTCCTGGCCGATGGGCGTGTAAATGCGCTGCAGAAACGCCTCCACCTTCTCCTTCGCCGTGGGCTGCGACACCAAGCTCCCCAGGACACCGAAAACCGTGCCGACGACCAACGGCAGCCCCGTCGTTGCTGCCAGGCTCATGTGCAGGCCGAACTTGGTGATCAGGAGGGTGGCGGCGGCGGCGATCGTGCTCACGAACACGCCCGTCGTGTTCATCCGCCGCCACAGGATGCCCAGGACCACGCTGACGCCCACCGTGGCGGTTAGTTGGAAGTAGTTCAGGATCGATTCCACGACGCTCTTGCGCATCAGGACGGCGCCCACGAGCGCCCCGGCGATGACCACGAGGCCGGTGAGGCGCGTGACCTTGACGTAGTGGTTTTCGGTTGCCCCCGGTTTCAGGTACGCCCTGTACACGTTCTGGGCGAACAGGCCGGCGATGGTTACCTGGAACGCATCGCCGGACGACATGGCGGCCGCCATGACGCACGCCAGCATCACGCCCTGGAGGATGACCGGCAACAGCGTCCGGACGCTGTCGCCGAAGGCGGCGTCGGCGTGCACCGTGGTGCCCTGCTTGATGAGGTACGCCAGCCACGCCAGGCCCAGGATGCACCAGCCCATGGTGCAGATGCGTTTGAGCACGTTGCCGTAGGCAAAGCCGACGCGGCCTTCCCACTCGGTGCGGCCGGCGGCCGAGACGCTCATGACGTGCGGTTGGGCGATCATCGAGAACGGCGCGTTGATGCACAACACGAGCACCGTGATCCACGAAAAGTACTTCGGGTCGAACAGGGTCAGGTAGTCCGTCGTCTCGGTGCTGTGGGCGAGGAGGGTGGCCTTGGTGGCGCTCCATCCGCCCACGAGGTTCAGGGCCGCCGGTATCGCGATGAACGAGAGGGCGATGATCATGAGGCCCTGGGCCATGTCGGTCTTGATCGCCGCCACGATGCCGCCCCAGTAACTGTAGACGACGAACACGGCCGTCATGACGATCAGGATGCCGAAGAACCAGGCCTCGGCCTCGGCCTTCGTTTCGACCCCGCGGGTTTCCCAGAAGGGCTCCGCCGCGGCCGGGGTGGCCCCAGCGGTGGCCGGAGCGGCTTCGCCCGCGGCGTCGGCGATGCGCGCGGCGTCGGTCGCCTCGGCCGCCGCCGTTCCGATGACCGTGGCCTTGCCCATCATGCCCTGAATGGTGCGTGTGGTGGCCAGCAGGACGCTGGCCGTCGCGATGGTTCCGCCAAGCCCCGCGATGACGACGTACAGGGCGGCGGCGGACCGGCCGTAACGCATCTCGAAGAAGTCTGCAACGGTCAGGCACCGCATCCGCCGCATGATCGGCGCGATGATCCAGTAAAACGGCGTGCCGAACATCCACATCCACGAGACCCAGATACCCGAGGCGCCCCGCTCCACGGTCTTGCTCGTCACGCCCGCCACGTCGCCGGGGTGCGTGCCGGCGCCGAAGGCGTGCATCACCATGTACCCGACGCCGAACTGGCGGTTCCCGAGCAGGAACCCCTCGCGGTCGTGGATGCCCTTCTTCGACCACCAGCCCAACAGCAGCATGCCGGCGAAGTACACGAGAATCACAATCCAGATGACGTAGTCGAGACCGAGTAGCATCCGAGCCTCCTTCGTCGCGAGGCAACGGGCCTGCGCGAGGCGAGCCTTCGCATTGGCTATGCTGTATAGGAAATCTGGACCGCTGTTCTCCGTGTCCTCTGCCTGCTCCGCGTTGAAAAACGATTGCGGGGTGCGCTCCCGCCTACTTCCACGTTGCCTTGGGCGGGCTTCCGTAATCGTTCCACCGCTCGGCCACCTTCGCCTCTTTTTCGTCGCCGCGGTGGAAGTACACGCGGTACCGCTGGCGCAGCGTCTTGCCGGCGGGCAGCGTATGGTCGCCGTTTTCCTTCTTGCGCGTGAAGTGCGACAGGCCGAACGGGTTGGCGGTCAGCAGGCCGTACGTGCGGGCGTGCCACGTGGTCGGGTGCCGCAGGTTGCCCGGTGCGTCGAAGATGGCGAACCCGAGCGTCTGGCCGTTCACGGGGCCACTGGCGTCGACCCAGGCGGCCTTCTTACCCCAGGCGTCGCCGCCGGTTTCGCCTCCGGCGTTGACGAGCCGTCCCTTGGCGCCGCCCTTGCCGTCGTGCCGGAACTCCGGCCGCATCCGCGTGGCGCACAGGCCGCCTTCCTTGGTGTCGCCGAACTCGACCTTGCCGTAAGCCGCCTTGAAGGCGAGGTCCATGTCGAGCATGCGATGGTCGGGGGGCAGGTTCCAGAAGCGGATGGTCCGGGTCTCGGCCATGACGGGCTTTTTGTCGCGGTCGGTCCAGTCGAGCCGCTCGCGGAAGCATCCCACGACGGGGCCGCTCACGACCGCTTCGAACGTCTTGTGGACGATCCAGCCGGCCTTGTCGCTGATGGACCAGTTGTCCACACCGTTGACGTCGCCGTGGGCCACGTACAGGCTGTTGTGGTGCGGGTGGTCCTTGGCCACGTTCTTGGCGATGGGCTCGTCGGTCAGCGGGTAGGGGCGGGTCATCGTGGTCTGACCGGGGCCGTACACGGGCCAGAAGTACGGTCGCCGCAACTGCTGGCCGGCATGCTTCGGGTTCGTGAAGTGGTACGTGGTGAACGGCTTGCCGGCGATCGCGACATCGACCGTCTTATCGGTCTGCTTGAGTTGGACGGCGTCTCCGGGCCGATCGCTCTTGCCGAACACCAACGTGTACGTGCGGCTCTTGCCGGCCGCCAATTCGTCCAGGATGAAGCACAGGTGGCCGTCCACGACCTGGCAGGGGACGGCCTTGCCGTCGGCGGAGAGCCAGGAGGGCACGGGGCCTTCGGGCGCATCGACCATCATCGGGACGCACAGGCGGTCCTGGTCGCCGGCCTCGACGACGAGGGTCCCGGCGGCGCGGGCGCCGGCCAGGGGGCACGCCAGCAGCGCGGCCGCGGCGGACACGAGCAACAGGGTCGAACGCAGGCGGGGGGCTTTCATGACGGTCTCCTCAGGGCGTTGGCTTGGTAACCCGTACGGGCCGTTGCACGATAGACCGCACGCTTGGCGCTGTCAAGAAAACCGTGTAGCCTGACGGGAGAGTCGGGCCCGGTATTCAGCCGGGAACCCGTTTGAGGAGGTGAGGCTATGCGCGAAACGACCAGCCGTCGGGGATTTCTGAAACGTGCCGCCGCGATGGCGGCCGCCGGAGCCGCGCTGCCCGCTTGGGTCACCGCCGCCCGCGCCGGGCCGGCGGCGGCAACCGTCTGGCCGTTCTACGCCTTCGACAATGGTCTGGGGTCCGTGCCGAAGATCGACGATAAGGTCCGGCTCCTGAAGGACCTTGGGTACGTCGGTGTGGAGGGGCACCTCGGCCACGCCCAACTGCCCGCGTGGCTCGAGGCCCTCGACAAGCACGGCCTGACGCTGAACGCCGTCTACGCCGTGCCAATGCTCGAGAACCCGATGGACCCCGAACTGCCCGCGTCTATCGGCCGCATGAAAGGCCGGGCCACGCGCATCGAGATGGCCATCCGCAGCAAGACCGTCAAACCGTCGGACCCCGCGGGCGATGCCAAGGCCCTCGACCTCCTGAAGCGCCTGAGCGACCTCTGCGCCGACACCGGCCCCGTCGTCTCCATCTACCCGCACACGGGGTTCTGGACCGAGCGCGTGGAGGACGGCGTTCGCCTCGCCCGAAAGAGCGGCCGCAAGACGGTCGGCACGAACTTCAACCTCGTCCACTGGCACTGGGTGAAACAGACGCGGCCGGTGGCCGACGTGCTGAAAGAGGCCGCACCGCACCTCTTTAGCCTGACCATCAACAACGGCCTGAAGGCCAAGCGCACCATCTCGCCGCTCGACGAAGGCGACTACGACCTCGTCGGTTTCATGCGGGCCGTCAAGGACGCCGGGTACACGGGGCAGGTGGGGCTGCAGTGCTGGAGCATCAAGTTGCCGGCCGAGCAGCACCTGGCCCGGTCGATCAAACGGTGGCGGGCGATTCGCAAAGCGGTGCTGGGGTAATTGAACCCGGCAAGAGGAGCCTTCATGGTTGTCATTCTGAGGAGCGGCGAAGCCGCGACGAAGAATCTCGCCGTGATGCTGTTCGCGCGGCGGCCTTCCCAGGCCGCCGCGTAGGTGAAACGTGCTGGCCTGGGAAGGCCACCACGCGGCCGGCAAGAGGCTGCCGCCGGGAGCCGTGCTTGGCGCGGCAGATCGGGAGATCCGCTGCGCGGGAAGCGCGCGGCTTTGGGCCGCCGGATTTCCGTATCCAACAGCCCAGGCGCCTCGTATCCTCTAATAGTGACGGTGCCCCCGGCGTTCCGCTGTGGCAGGCCGGTGGTTGGCGCCGAACGGTACGGTGGTTTCGTGAGTCTGGAGGCGATGCGATGAAACAGGGCACCCTGTGGATGGCGGCGGTGGTGGGGCTGGCGTGTACGGCCATGGCGACGGCGGCGGACGACGGCTTCGTCCCGCTCTTCAACGGCAAGTCGCTCGACGGATGGAAGCAGGTGGGCGGCAAGGCCAAGTTCGAGGTCAAGGACGGCTGCATCGTCGGCTCGTCCGTCCCGAACACCGAGAACTCGTTCCTGTGCCCCAAGAAGACGTACGGCGACTTCGTCCTGGAGTTCGAGGTCAAGTGCGACCCGGCCCTGAACTCCGGCGTGCAAATCCGGTCGCATGTGGCCAAGGAGGGGCAGGCCGTCAAACGGAACAAGGGAGGCAAACCGCTGCCCGTCGGCCGCATGTACGGGTACCAGTGCGAGATCTGTCAGGGGTCGCGCGGCGTGGCGGGCGGCATCTACGACGAGGGTCGAGGCGGATGGATCGATAACAACAAGAACGCCACCGACGCCGCCAAGAAGGCCTTCAAGGACAACGAGTGGAACCACTATAAGATCGAGTGCAAGGGCAACCGCATCCGCACGTGGGTCAACGGCCAGGCGTGTGCCGACATGACCGACGACCGCGAGGCCGACGGCCTCCTCGGCTTCCAGGTGCACGGCGTGGGCAAGAAGACCGAACCGCTGACCGTGCGGTGGCGGAACATCCGCATCAAGGAACTGAAGTAACGCAGCACGGCCGGGTGAGACAAAAGGAGCGCGGTGGGCAGTCCTGCCCGCCGCGCTTGTTTGCGCCCCAGAAGCGCGCGGCGGGTGCGGAAACCCGCCGCGCCTCGTTTTGTCGTTATCCCTCTCCCGCGGAGGGGAGAGGGAGTCTTCTGAAAGAAGCCGCCTCATCCGTTGAAGTACAGGTACGCCGCCAGGATGATGACCAGCACCAGGACCGAAAGGGCCACGTCGCGCCAGTTCCAGCTGGCCCGGCTGTTACGGCGGTCCTCCTCGGTCAGCGTGGCGTACGTCAGGCCGCTGATTCGCTCATACGCCGGGGCGGCCGTCACGTAACTCACCGCCAGCATCACCACGATGCACACGAGAAAAATGCCCAGGCTGTAGTACTGGAAGAACATGTTGTTGATGACCCAGAAGAACGAGCCTTCGGTGTACCCGCCTCCCAGGCCCCACAGGTCCAGTTTCACAGGGGTGTCCACGCCCAGGCGGAACAACCCCAGCAGGAATCCGACGATCAGGGCCGACAGGCACCCCTTGGCGTTCAGCCGCTTGTTGAACACGCCCAGGAAGAACACCACGAAAATCGGCGGCGCCAAGTACGCCTGGACGCCCTGAAGGTAGTCGTACAGCCCCTTGCCGCCCTTGATCACCGGAATCCACATGAGCCCGATGACGACCATCACGATGGTGGCCAGCCGGCCGATCCACACCAGTTTGTGTTCCGACACGTTCGGGTGCAGCCGCGAGTAAAAGTCCATCGTAAAGAGGGTGGCCGACGCGTTGAACACGCTCGAGAGGCTGCTCATCAGGGCCGCCAGAAGCCCCGCCACCACGAACCCACGCACCCCTACCGGCAGCATGTTCTTGACGAGCAGCGGGAAGGCGGCCTGGGCGTGGTCGCGGATAACCTGGCCCTGGTCGTTGATGATCTCGGCCTTGAGCGCGTCGACCTTGCCGCTGGTGGCCAGGGCGAAGCAGATCATGCCGGGAATGATGAAAATGAAGACGGGCAGCAGTTTCAGGAACCCCGCCCACAGGCTGCCGCGGCGGGCCTCGGTCTCGTTCGGGGCGCCCAGGGCACGCTGGACGATGTACTGGTCGGTGCACCAGTACCAGAGGCCGATGATCGGCGCGCAAAACAGCATGCCCAGCCAGGGGTAATTGCCGTTGAAGTACCACGCCTGCCGCACCAGTTCGCCGTCGGCGTTCGTTTCCATGACGGGTGCCCAGGTGCCCTCGACGCCGGCCGGGACGAGCGGTTTCCACAGGTTGAACATCTCCGACCCGCACACCTCGCGCAGGGCGTCCCACCCGCCGAGCGCTTTCAGGCCGAAGATCGTTACCAAGGCCGACCCGATGACCAGCGTAAACGTCTGGAGCGTGTCGGTGTACGCCACCGCCCGCAGACCGCCGAGCACCGTGTAAAGGCCCGTCAGGACGATGATGAGGATCGATCCGATCCAGAAACTGTCCATCCCCATGAAGTGGATCTCGGGCAACAGGACCGAGAACACAATGCCGCCCGCGAAAATGGCCACCGCGATCTTCGTCAGCACGTACGCCACCAGCGAAATGACCGAGAGTACCCACCGCGACGCCGGACTGAATCGCTTCTCCAGGAACTGCGGCATCGTAAAGACCTGCGACCGCATGTAGAACGGCACGAACACCCACGCCAGCACCAGCAGGCACCAGGCGTGCAGTTCGTAGTGGGCCATGGCCACGCCGTCGGTCGCGCCCGACCCGGCCAGGCCCACCAGGTGCTCGGACCCGATGTTCGAGGCAAAGATCGAGGCGCCGATGATGAACCAGCCCAGGTTCCGGCCGGCCAGGAAGTAGTCGCTCGTGGTGTCCTTGTTCTTGCGGATGACCCACCACGACAAGCCGAACACCAACGCGAAGTAGGCGGCCACGGTGATCCAGTCGATCATACCCAGGTTCTGCATGATGTGCTCCTCCTTCGGGTCCGGGCGTGAGGCGTGAGCGGTCGCCGCGCGTCTCCACGACCGCGATGCTGTGATACCCTCGCCGAAGGCAACTCGCAATAAAATTGCGCGAAGTCGTGCCGGGTGCCACGGATTGCTTGTCAATCCGTGCGTGTCCTCAGGCCGCGTGGCGGGTCGCCCAACCTGCCGCGCCATGTCATCCCGAGCGAGCGCAGCGAGCCGAGGGATCTCGCCTCGACGCCGTTCGCCGTTCTCCCTCTCCCCACGGCGGGAGAGGGTCGGGGTGAGGGGGGATGATGTGCCACTGGCGGCCCGCCTCCGGCGGGTAAACTTGTCCGCCAGTGCGCTTTGCCTCGCCGCTGTTTGCTCGGCCCCGCACCCGTAGGCCGCGGCGCGCCGCGGCATAGTTAGCCGCCGTGCGTTCGCCGTTTGCGTTGTCATCCCGAGCGAGCGTAGCGAGCCGAGGGATCTCGGCGTGGGGTCCGTGCGTTTCGGAGGGTGCCACTGGCGGCCCGCCTCCGGCGGGTAAACTTGCCCGCCAGTGCCGCGCCATGTCATCCCGAGCGAGCGCAAGCGAGCCGAGGGATCTCGCCTTGGATGTTGCCTTTCGGCCGCGCGCACGGCGAGACCCTTCGCTCTGCTCAGGGTGACATCTTGGATCCCGCGCCAAACACGCACGGAAGGCCGCCTCGCGGTAACCGGTTGCGAAACCGGTTCTAATGCCTTATCGCTGCCCCCGCCCAAGTCAGGCCGCCGCCGAATGCCACCAGGAACGCCACATCGCCGGGGCCGATCGCGCCCTGCTGGATGGCCTCGTGGTGGGCCATCGACACGCTCGCGCCGCCGGTGTTGCCGTACTTGGCGATGTTCAGAAAGACTTTCTCGGGCGGGAACCCCATGCGGCTCGTGGCCGCATCGATGATGCGCGTGTTCACCTGGTGCGGCACGACCATGGCCACGTCGTCGACGGTCAGGTCGCAGGCCTTCATGCATTCCTCGATGAGTTCCTGCATCTTGAGGACGGCGAACTTGAAGACCTCCCGTCCACGGATGTGCATATAATGCTGCCGGTCATCGACGGTGTCGTGTGTCGGGGGCCGGCGCGACCCGCCGGCCGGCAGGATCATCATCGACCCGCCCGACCCGTCGGCGTACAGCGTCGTGTACAGGATGCCGGTGTCGGGTTCGTCAGAGGCCTGGACGACGGCGGCGCCCGCTCCGTCGCCAAAGAGGACGCAGGTGCCCCGGTCGCTGTAATCGGTGATCGAGGAGAGGGTCTCGGCGGCCGTGACGAGCACCGTCCGTGCCTGGCCCGAGAGGATGGCCGCCCGCGCCTGGGCGAGGGCGTAAATGTGCCCGGAACACGCGGCCGTCAGGTCGAACGCGCCGGCCCCTGTACACCCGAGCCGGTCCTGGAGCCAGCATGCCGTTGCGGGCAGCGTGTTGTCGGCCGTAATCGTGGCGCAGATAACGAGGTCGATCTCGCCGGGCTCAACGCCGGCGTTTTGCATGGCGCTCGTGCAGGCTTCGACGGCCAGGTCGCTGGTGGCCTGGCTGGGTTCGGCGATTCGGCGTTCCTTCATACCGGTCCGCTTGACGATCCACTCGTCGTTGGTGTCGACGATGCGGGCAAAGTCCTCGTTCGTCATCACACGGTCGGGCACGAACATGCCGGTGCCAATGACCTTGGCGCTGGAAGGGCCATTCACGCGCGGGATCCTCCGGCTAGGGCGATTCGCTGAACGATGGTGCGGTTCACCTCGTGGCGGGCGTACGTAGCGGCGGCCTTGAGGGCGTTCGAGATGCCTCGGGCACGGGCGTTGCCGTGGCAGATGATGACCACGCCGTCCACGCCCAGGAGCGGCGCCCCGCCGTATTCCTCGGCGTCGTGCCGGCGCTGCAACGCCGTCATGACGGGCAGCAGGGCTTCCTTCGCCGTCGGCGCCATCTCGTGGATCTGTTCCAGGATGGTCTGGAACACGCTGTCGGCGAGGGCCTCGACACACTTCAGAACGATGTTGCCGACGAAGCCGTCGCACACGACGACGTCGAACCGGCCGTTGAACAAATCGCGGCCTTCGGCATTGCCGCAAAAGTTCAGCGACGACCGGGCCATCAGGTTCCGGGCTTCACGGGCCAGTTCGTTGCCCTTCTGGCGTTCCTCGCCAATCGAGAGGATCCCGACGCGCGGCTCGGCCACGCCGAACACCTCGTGGGCGTACACGCTGGCCATGACGCCGTATTGCAGCAGGTGGGCGGGCCGGCTGTCGACGTTGGCCCCGACGTCGATCACCACGACCGGGCCGTGCGACGTGGGCAGGACCACGCTGATGCCCGGCCGGCGGATGCCCGGCAGCCGCTTGGCAATCATGTGGGCCGCCGCCACGAACGCCCCCGTGTTGCCGGCGGAGACGACGGCATCGGCCTGGCCGCCGGCCATCAGTTCCATCGCCCGGCGCAGCGACGAGTCGGTTTTGCGGCGGACGGCTTCGACGGGGGGTTCGGCCATGCCGACTTGCTCGGCCGCAGGCACGATCTCAAGCCGGTCGCGGTCGGCCCTGGCCGCATCCAGTTCGCGCCCGATGGCGTCGGCGTTGCCGACGAGAACAACCTGGTCGTCCGGGAGGGCGTCGCGGGCGGCTACGGCGCCGCGGACCACCTCACCCGGTGCGTTGTCGCCGCCCATGGCGTCAATCGCCAGCCGCACCGGCTACTCCTCCTCGACGTCGAGGACTTTGCGGCCGCGGTAATACCCGCAGTTGCCGCAAACGGTGTGCGGCATCGCCGCGTGACCGCACTGACGGCACACGACCGTTTGAATCGGCCGGATGGCGTGATGCGACCGACGCTTGTTCTTGCGGGCCTGGGGGGTCCGCCTCTTGGGAACCGGCATGCGCTTCTCCTTCGTCTCGCCGCGCGTCACGGCGGGAAAACGAGTCCAAGAAAGGCAAGCATCCTACCCGGTTGCCGGGTCCGGGTCAACCCAAAAGCGGCGTGGCCGGATGCCAGGCGCCTAGCGGCGAAAAGCATGGCCGGGTCGGGGATGGCGGCTGCTATTTCCAGATGGACGTCATCTTGTAGGCTCGGAATGCCTCGACGGTGCCCCGCGTTTTGAGGGCGATTTTGCCGAGCGGTTTGGCCTCGCGATGCTGCACCGTGTACGTGTCGCCGCGATTGAGGAAGACCTCGACCATCGGCCGGTCGATGACGACGCGCAAGGTTACCGTGTCGGCCGGCGTGGCGGCCGGGTCTTTCGGTCCTTTGGCCTTGGCCCCGCCGCGGATGCGGCCGGTGGGCACGTCGTACACCACGTCGCCGCCGGAGAAGGTGAGCGATATCGTTTTGGCGTCCGCCGCCGGCTTGACGGTGATATGGATGTCCGCGATGCGCTCCCGGGTTTCGAACGCCAGTTCGTCGTGGTCCGCGACCAGGGTCTTGTCGGTGGCGGCGAACAGGTCGCCATCGTGGAGTTGGTCGAGTTCCCCGATCGGGTAGCCGCGCATGCGAACGCCGTCGGGCGTCTCGTGCAGCGTGAGGCGCAGGGGCAGCGTGAAGCCCTCCTGGAACGGGGCGTCGCCGGTGTTCAGGCGGCGTACCCAGCCCATGTAGACGGCGCGCCCGTCGGGCGGGTTGCTGAAACACTGGCCGGCGTACACCGACCCGTAGATGAAGCGGTGTTTGCCCTCATGGTCGGGCTTGAAGGCGCGGCCGTCGAACTCGCCGACGACGTATTGCCCGTCCGCGGCAAACATGACCCAGCGGCGGCGGTTCGGGTCGCCGTCCACCGGCAGATGCAGGACTTCCGGGCACTCGAAGAAGTTGTCGATCCTGCCGGTGCGCTGCCAGGTTTTCAGGTCGGTGCTCTTGTAGAAGGCCACGCCGCGGCTGCCCGGCTTCTCGTCATACACGCCGATATTCCAATGCTTGCCGGGCTCGTACCAGAAGAGTTTCGGGTCGCGGCCGAGGTGGCGGATGATGGGATTGCCTTTCCAGCAGGTCCAGGTTCGTCCCCGGTCGTTGGAGTAGGCGAGGGATTCGGAGAAGTTGGGGAAGGTGCGGCCGCGGCCGGGGCCGGTGTCGGTGAAGGTGAGGATCATGACTTTGTGGTCGCCGGTCTGGAAGCCGCCGGTGTTGCGAAGGTCGACGTTGCCGCCGCCGGAATGGCAGTGGCCGACCGCCATGGCGGGATGGCGGTTGGCGACGGGCTGCCCGTCCGGGCCCTGGCCGTTCGCGCGGAGGGCGGCCGGCAACTCCTTCCAGTGAATCATGTCGGGGCTGACGCTGTGTCCCCAGTACTTATTGGCCGAGCACTTGCCGACCGGGTTGGATTGCCAGAACAGGTGGTACTCGCCGTCGTAGTACATCATGCCGTTGGGGTCGTTGTTCCAGCCGCGCTGCTGCGAGTGGTGGAACTGCGGTCGCAGGGGTTCGTCGTACAGGGGCAGGAGGTTTCGGATCTGGTCGGCGGTTTCCATCAGGGCGAGCGCCTGCGAGTCGTCGGGGCAGTGCTCCACGGCCGCCAGGCCGGGCAGCCGGAGGCGCAGTCTCGCCTTCCGGCCGACGTATTCCGACAGGTCGAGGTGGGCCCACCAGTCGACTTCGTCCTTGTGGTGGGCGAGGTAGATGTTGGGCGAGTGCACGAGCGTGTCGCCGACGAACACGTCGAGGATCTGCATCGTGCTTCGGCTCAGCCCGCGGAAGGGCGGCAGTCCGCCGTTCTTGATGGGCACGAGCAAGTACTTGCCTTGGATCGGGATGTCGCGCGTCATGTCAAAGGAAGGCACGTCGTCGCCGGGCGGGGGCGGCGCGGCGGCCTTCTTCTTCGGCGTGTTACTCTGCACGATGTGATCGACGTTGATGTGCCCCCACCCGCGGCGGTATTGGTCCACGATCTCGAGGGTGGCCGATTGGCCCTTCAGTGCCTTCACGTCCCAGTGCGTCCAGCCGAGGCGTTCGCTGCCGCCGGGCCGGTCGTTGGGGCCGGTCGCGGTGCGGACCGCCTTGCCGTCGACGATCAGATTGATGCACGTTTTGCCGGGATGCATGCCGCCGCCGATGAGGAAGTTGATGTAGTCGCGCTCGATCGTGAACGCGGGCGAGGCGAGGGTGCCCGTGGCCGGGTCCTTGCCGTGGAAACTGTTGACGAGCCCCTTGCCGAGAAACCCGGTTACCTTCCTCTGCGTGCCGATGGACCCGCGGGCGGGACCGGCGCCGAACGCGTCGCCCGTGACCGTCCAGTCGCTGTAGGTGTGGCCCTCGAAATCGGCGATGAGGATGTCCGGCTCGGCCGCCGACAGGGTCGCGGTCAGGGCGGCGGCGACCAGCATGGCGGTTGTACACGTGTGCCCGATCATGACGGGGGTCTCCGCTCTTCGTTCAGGTTCGTGTGGGTTGCACGCGCGCCTTCCGGCGCGGCGGGACGGCCCCCGGCGCGCCGGGAACGGAAACGACAACGACCGTCGACCTTCGGTCGACGGCTAAACGGGCACGCGGGTCAGGCACCCCCGATTTGGGCGCGGACGAGGTCGGGTACCTTCGCGAGGGCCTCGGGCAGGGCGTCGGGGTCCTTGCCGCCGGCCTGGGCGAAGTCGGGCCGGCCCCCGCCCCCGCCGCCGACGGCGGCCGCCACGTCGCGAACGAGGTTCCCGGCGTGCAGGCCGCGCTCAACGAGGTCTGCCGAGGCGGCCGCAATCAGGACCACCTTGCCTCCCGCCCGGCTCGCCAGGACCATGACAACCGAGTCCTGTTTCTGGCGGATGGCGTCGGCGGCCTCGCGCAGGGCGGAGGCGTCGGCCCCTTCGACCTCGGCCGCCAGGACCGGTACGCCGCCGGCGTCCTGGATGTGACCGACGAGGTCGTCCAAACTGCCGCGCTTCGTCACGCTGCGGGCTTGGGCGAGGTCGTTCTTCAAGTCCCTAATCTGCCGCTGGAGTGCCTCGACGCGCTCGGCCAGCGTGTCGGGTGTGGCCTTGAGCGCCTGGCAGAGGTCTGCCAGGGCGTCTTCCTGGGCGTGGACGTGGTCGGCGGCCCCGGTGCCGGTGACGGCCGTGATGCGGCGGACGCCGGCCGCGACCGATTCCTCGGCCGTTATCTTGAAGAGGCCGATGCGGCCGATGTTGTCCAGGTGCGTGCCGCCGCACAGTTCCCGCGAGAAGTTGCCGACCGAGACGACGCGGACCTTGTCGGCGTACTTCTCGCCAAAGAGGGCCATGGCGCCCGCCTGGCGGGCCTCCTCGATGGGCATGGTGGCCACGCCCACGTCGTGGGCCTCAAGGACCCGGCCGTTGACGAGGTCCTCCACCTGCCTCACCTCGTCGGGCGCGAGCGCCGTCGGATGCGTGAAGTCGAACCGGAACCGCTCCGGCGACACCTCCGACCCCGCCTGGTGCACGTGGTTGCCGAGCACCTCGCGCAGGGCCCATTGCAGGAGGTGGGTGGCCGTGTGGTTCCGGGCCGTGGCGAGGCGCCGCTCGGCATCGACGCGGGCGGTCAGCCGGTGGCCCGGCTCGATGCGGCCGCGCTCGACCGTTACGAGGTGTACGATAAACGCATGGTCGAGCAGGGTGTCGGTGACCGTGGCCTCGGAGCTTGGTGTGACGAGGCGTCCGACGTCGCCCACCTGGCCGCCGCTGCGGGCGTAGAAGGGCGTGCGGTCGAGGAGCACCTGGGCGCGCGAGCCGGCCTCGGCGGCCTCGGCCCACGCGTCGCCGACGATGACCGCCAGGACGGTGGCCTCGCTCTCGGTGGCGTCGTAGCCGACGAACTCGGTCGAGAGGTTCTCGCGGTGCAGGCGGTCGAGGGCCTCCGAGGCGAGGGCCTCGCGCTTAAAGACGATGGCCTCCTGGCCCATGCTGGAGCCGGCCCGGGACTGCTCGCGGCGGCGGTCGATTTCCTCCTGGAGTTTCTCGTCGGCGTACAGGATGCGCACGTCGGAAAGTCGCTGCTGCATGTACTCCAGCGGCACGCCGTGCGTGTCGTAACAGTCGAACATAAGGGCTTCCACGCCGCCCGTAGCGTCATACGTTACGCCTTCTTTCGGCCTGTGTTTTTCGACGAACGCTTCGAACTTGCGCATGCCCGATGAATGGGGGTCGATAGCCGCTTCGAAGCGCGTTTCCTCGGCTTCCAGGATGTTCTGAATGGTCTCGCGGCGCTGGCCCAGTTCCGGGTACACGCCGCCCATCGTCTGCTCGACGATGGGGACGAGCCGTGCGAGGAACGGTTCCGTGATGCCCAGATGCCGGCCGTCGAGGGCGGCCCGGCGGATGATCTTGCGCACGACGTATCCCCGGCCGTAGCGGTCGGGCAGGGCCCCGTCGGCGATCGAGAAGGCGACGCTTCGCACGTGCTCGGCGATGCGGCGGAGCCGGCGGTCCGTATCGTTGTTATTCCCCGGCAGATACTTGGTGCCGGCCAATTCGGCTGCCTCTTCGACGATGGGCAACATGACGTCGATGTCCATGTTCGTGGGCGCGCCTTGCATGATGGCGGCCATGCGTTCCAGGCCCATGCCGGTGTCGATGTTCTGGGAGGGCAGGGGCACGAGCCGGCCCCCATCGTGCCGGTCGAACTGCTGGAGCACGAGGTTCCATACCTCGACGAACCGCTGGGAATCGTTTTCCGGGGTCTGGTTGCTCGGTCCGCCCGGGTTCGTGTCGATGAGCAGTTCGGTACACGGGCCGCACGGGCCGTTCGGACCCTTCGAGGGGGCGGACTCGGGCCAGAAGTTCTCTTCCTCGCCGAACCGCCAGATGCGCTCTTCCGGCACGCCAATCTCGTTGCGCCAGATGCCGAACGTCTCGTCGTCGTCTTCGTAGATGGTGGCGTGGAGGTGCGCGGGGTCCTGGCCCATCTCCTCGAGCATGAACTGCCAGGCCCACTGGCACGCCTCGCGCTTGAAGTAGTCGCCGAACGAGAAGTTGCCGAGCATCTCGAAGAACGTCATGTGCCACCGCGTAACGCCCACGTTGTCGAGGTCGCCCGTGCGCAGGCACTTCTGGCACGTGGCGGCGCGGGTAAAGCCGGCCGGTTTCGTGCCGAGAAACTGCTCCTTGAACTGGTTCATCCCCGCCCCCGTGAAGAGCAGCGTGGGGTCGTTGTGCGGGATGAGCGAATCGGAGGCCACGATGCGGTGGTCGCGCTTCCGGAAGAATTCGAGGTATCGGCTGCGAATCTCGTCGGTCTTCACGGCAAACTCCTGTCAGGCCCCGGGAGGGCGGGTAGCGCCTCGGGGTAACCGATCAGTCAAGGCCACCATCGTAGCGGCAGACGACCGGTTTGCAAGGCCTAGCCGCCCACCCGGCCCGGCCGTGCCGTTGGCGTCCACACACCGCGAACCACTTGACTGCGGCCCAAACGTGCGCATACTACCCTGGCACTCGGGGGAGTTCCAGCCGTACCCTGCGGGAACGGTGTGTGCCGTGGTATCGGTGTGCACCGGTCCCCGCCCGAACGGAGTGCCTGGGGGCTGTATCGTACGTTTACTGGCAAAGGGAAGGGGACGTGTATGCGCCGGTTTGTCATTGCCTGTGTGCTCGTGGCGGGAATTGCGGGGGCCGCGACCGCCGATCCGATCCAGGTCGTCTTCGAGATCGAGGACCTCGGCTCGTTCACCGTTGAGCTGCTCGACGCCACGCCTCTGCACCGCGACAACTTCCTGTACTACGTCGAGAACGATCTGTACGACGGGTCGATCATCAACCGGAGCGACGCCGGCAACCACGTGTTTCAGGGCGGCGGGTTCTGCCTGGCTGCCGACCCCACGTTCCTGCTCGACTACGTGCCCGTCAACGGCACGGTCGATTACGAGGGGCACCTGGGCGGGTCGAACGTCCTGTATTCCCTCGGCATGGCCCGCAACGCCGATCCCGACAGCGGCAGCAATCAGTGGTACATTAACATGGGCGACAACAGCGCCTGGTTCGACCACGACTTCGGTACCGGCGCCGAGGGGTACACCGTTTTCGGCAACGTGGTGGACGGGTTCGGCGTCGTGGACGCCATCTACGCCCAGAACATCTGGAACGCCGGCATGTACTTCAGCACCGACGGGACGACCGAGAACGGCAACTTCGTCAACCTGCCGCTGATGGACACCTTCGACAACACGGACCCGCTCGAACAGACCGACTTCGTGGTCGTCACGAGCGCCGCCGTGGTGCCGGAACCGGCAACGCTGGCCCTCGTGGCGGCGGGTGGTCTGGCGCTGCTGCGCCGGCGGGCCCGGCGGTAGCGATTCCGAATTGACGGCGGCCGGCGCGGGGTGTGTTCAGGCAAATAAGGCGCGGTGGTTACCAAGAACCACCGCGCCATCTTCTTGGGTATACCGAGGCGCCGGGGTTGCGGCACGACCGGTTTGGCAAGGCCCACCCGGTCCGCTGCGGCGGTCTACTTCGGTGCATCGTCCGGGGCCGGAATAACCTTCACGCCGATACCCGCCACGTGGACCATACACTTTGCCTGGAGGGGGCGCGTGGCGGCCAGGAACTCGCGGACCGAGGCCACCTTCGTCTCGCCCACCTGGTCGATGACCATGCCGGGTGTGATGCCGGCTTTGGCGGCGGGCGATGCGTCGCGGACCTCGCGGACGAACACGCCCTCCGCCTTCTCGTCCAGGCCAATCTGCTCGCGGAGTTCCTCCGTCAGGGGCTCGATCTTCAGGCCCCGCCACCACGGGCTGATCTGGAACCGCTGGGCCAACATCTGGCCCGGCGACGGACGCCGCGCTACCTCCAGTTCGACCGAGCGGCGTTTGCCGTCGCGCAGCACCGTCAGCGAAACCGAGTCGCCTACCGGCGTGACCTGGACCATCTGGATCAGGTCGTCGGGTCCGCGGATGGGGTCGCCGCTCACGGCCAGGACCACGTCGTGCTGCTTGAGGCCGGCCTTGGCGCCGGGTGCGTCGGGCAACACGCGGACCACGTAGGCCCCTTGGCCGACCTCGGCCCCCGTTTCCTTGGCGGCCTCTTGGCCCACCTCGATGATCTCGACGCCGATGTACCCGTAAACGATTTCCTCGCCCTTGCGGAGCCGCTGGATGATGCGGCGCGTGCTGGCCGTAATCGGCACCGCAAAGCCAACGCCGTCGCTCGTGCCGGTCTGGCTCGAGATGACGGCATTGACGCCGACGACCGTGCCGTCGAGGTCCACGAGGGGGCCGCCCGAGTTGCCCGGGTTGACGGCCGCGTCCGTCTGAATCAGGTTGCCGTAGTACCGGTCGAGTTCGGTGCCGATGCCGGGAATCGCCCGGCCCGTGCCGCTGACGATGCCGAACGACAGGCTGGCCTGGCCGTCGCGGCCGAACCCGAAGGGGCTGCCCAGGGCCAGCACGAACTGGCCACGGCGAAGCTGCTTGGCGTCGCCGAGGCGGGCCGCCGGCAGGTTCTGGGTGTCGACGCGGATGACCGCCAGGTCGCGGCGGGGATCGGCCCCGATGACCCGGGCCGTGTACCGCTTGCGGTTGGCCAGCGTTACCTCGATCTCGGCCGCGCCGCGGACCACGTGTTCGCTGGTTAGGATGTCGCCGTCGGCCGAGATGATGACCCCCGACCCGTTACCCTGCCAGCGGAACGGGCCCTGGGGGTCGGGGCGCATCCGCTCGAAGAACTCGCGGAGCTCGGGCGACAGGTCCTTGAGGCGTTCGTCGGAGTCGTTGCCCGTGGCCCCGCGCGTGACGACGATGTTGACGACGCTGGGCGACACCTTTTCGGCGGCCTTCTCGATGGCCAGTTCCACGGCCCGGGCGGCGTCGATCTCGGCGGCAGCCGCCGACACGGCCGACAGCGCAACGGCGGCCGCCAGGGCGAGCACGGTCAGTGGTTTCATCGTACGGCTCCTATGCTTACCGCTCCCTGACGGTCGCGGTTCGGATACGGTTGCGGTTCGGATTGCACGGGCCGGCCGCCAGCGTGAGCGAGCGGTTGCCTTCGGTGGCGTGGCGCCGGCGTCATGCCTTTTCGGCGGCCTGGGTCTCGGCCTCGTCGCCGGCTTGGGCGTTGTCGGCGGGCGTTTCGTCGGATTCGATGGCGCCCTTGGCCATGAGGATTTTGACGCGGATTTCCTCGGCGAGGTCCGGGTTTTGTTCGAGGAACTCGCGGGAGGCCTCGCGGCCCTGGCCCAGGCGGATCTCGCCGTACGAGAACCAGGCGCCGCTCTTCTCGACGACGCCAATCTCAACGCCCAGGTCCAGCAGGTCGCCCTCGGCGCTGATGCCGCGGTCGAAGAGAATGTCGAACTCGGCCCGCTGGAACGGCGGGGCCACCTTGTTCTTGACCACCTTGGCCCGGGTCCGGCTGCCGACCGGCTGGTCGCCGCTCTTCAGCGTGGTGATGCGCCGGAGGTCGAGCCGGACGCTGGCGTAGAACTTCAGGGCCCGCCCGCCGGGTGTCGTCTCGGGGTTGCCGAACATGACGCCGATCTTCTCGCGAATCTGGTTCAGGAAGATGACGGCCGTGTGGCTCTTGGCGATGGACCCGGAGAGTTTCCGAAGGGCCTGGCTCATCAGGCGGGCCTGGAGCCCGACGTGCGTGTCGCCCATCTCGCCCTCGATTTCGGCTCGGGGCACGAGGGCGGCCACGCTGTCGACGATTACGAGGTCCACGGCACTGCTGCGGACCAGGAGGTCGCAGATTTCCATCGCCTGTTCGCCCGTGTCGGGTTGGCTGAAGAGCAGCGATTCCAGGTCCACGCCGATGCGTTTGGCCCAGGACGGGTCGAAGGCGTGCTCGGCGTCGATAAACGCCGCCACGCCGTCCAGCCGCTGGACGTTGGCGGCGACCGAGAGCGCCAGCGTCGTCTTGCCGGAGGCCTCCGGACCGTAGAGCTCGGCCACGCGGCCTCGGGGCAGGCCCCGGCCGCCCAGCGCCAGGTCCAGGCTGATGCTGCCCGTCGGAATGCATGGGGCGTCGACCAGGAGGTCGCCGGTCAACGGCATGATCGCCCCCTTGCCGTACTGCTTCTCGATTTGCGCCATCACGCGGTCGAGATTGGCCTTGCGGGCGTCGGTGTCCGCGGTGTACTCCACGGCCTTCTTGGTGGATTGTTTGTTCTTTTTCGCCATGTTCGAGGCTCCTTGCTGGGGGCGGGTGCGCCCCGGTTCGGCCCCGTGCCGAGACTATCTTACCGCTCGCGGGCAAAACCGCAAGGGACCAAACCGTCATGGAACCGCAAAGGACGCCAAGAGCGCAAAGGGAAGATAGAGTACGCCGGAGGCGCGCGTCAAATCGTTGCGTCCTTTGCGGTTCCAAAGCCGTTTGCAATGCCTAAGCCGTTTCGAGCCGGATGCGGGCAATCGGGGTGTAGGTCGGTCCCTGGGGCTCCAGGTCGCTCTGGAAGATGACCACCTCCTCGGCGCCGAAGGCCGGCCCCCGGCGGTCGGCCCCGCCGGCAACGGCCTGGCCAAGGGCGGCAAGGCTGCCGCCACCTCCACCGCCGCGACGGTCCGCTCGGCCGCGTCGCCCCTGGCGGACCCGTCCCAGTGTCAGGTGCGGATGGAACCCGCGGTGTTCCTGCCGTTCGGCAAACGGGGCGGCAGCGCGGGCAACGGCGTTCTGGAGCCCCGCCAGGTCGCCGGCCTCGGTGTCCACGCCCACCCAGACGACCCGGGGCGGCCGGCCGCCTTCCGGAAACTGCCCCGTGCCGCCCGCACGCAGCCCGAGCGGGCCGAAGCCCGCCGCCGCCTCGCGCACCGCTTCGGCCAGCAGGGCCAACTCGTCGGCCGGCACGTTGCCGAGGAACGCGAGCGTCAGGTGAATCTGCCCGGGCCGGGTCCACTTGACATCTGCCCCGGTGGCCTTCAGCCGCTCCTGGCGCCGGGCCAGGTAGTCGCGGACCTCCTTTGGCAACTCGATGGCGATGAACGTGCGGACGGTTTGGATCATGGGCTCCGCTCCCTCACGGTCGCGGCTCGGACATGCGCGCGGCTCGGGTCGCTTTGACTAGCCGCGAGCGCGAGCGAGCGGTCGTGGCATACCCGCGTGAAACGGCGGACGGCTACGGCGTCACCGTCTCGTCGTAGGTGGCCAGCCGCGCGTCGAACTCGTCCCGCATGAGCGACCGAACCCGCTCGACGCCGAAGTCCTCGATCGTGAAACTCGCCATGACGGTCCCGTACTTCAGGGCCACGGGCAGGTCTTCCAGGGTGATGGTCCCCTCATGGCCGGCCAGGTACCCCATCATGCCGCCGGCGAACGAGTCGCCTGCGCCGGTGGGGTCGTAGACCTCGCCCTTGCGGAAGGCGGGCAGGGCGGCCTTGAGGACTTCCGGACCGGCAGCGCCGGGCGCGCCCGGGGCGCGGCCGGCCATGCGCGAGCCTTCCGAGCCCCGCTTGATGACGATGAACCGGGGCCCCATCTCGAGGAGGCGGTCCTCGGCCTTCTCGAGGTCCGTTTCGCCGGTCAGCATCTCGGCCTCTTCATCGTTCAGGACGAGGCCGTCGATCCGCTCGAGCAGGGCCAGGAGGTCGGCGTGGGCCGTCTCGATCCACAGGTTCATCGTGTCGGCGACCGTCAGGGCCGGTTTTTCGACCTGTTCAAGAACCGACAGTTGGGTCACGGGGCTCCCGTTGGCCAGAAACAGGAGGTCCGACTGGCGCCAGGCCTCCGGGATGACGGGCCGAAAGTCGCCGAACACGTTCAGTTGCACGTCCTCGGTTACGCGGACGTTCATGTTCTCCCGGTAGGCGCCGCGCCACCGAAAGGTCTTGCCGCCCGCGACGACCTCCAGGCCGGAGGTGTCGATACGGCGCTCTTCCAGGACGCGGCGATTGGCTTCCGGGAAGTCCTCGCCCACCACGCCCACCAGCCGAACGGGTGCAAAGAGGGAGGCGGCCACCGAAAAGTACGAGGCCGACCCTCCCAGAACGTCCTCGGCCACGCCGTGCGGCGTGCGGATGCTGTCGAACGCAATCGAACCGACAACGAGCAACGAACGTGCCACGGGGCTCTCCTTCTCGCCAAGCGATGGGGGCGACCAGACGGACCGCTACACCATAGGCCATTCGTGCGGCCGTGCACGGGTTTTGGAGGCGCCCGCCCCGTCCCCACGGCCTTAGGACCGGTTGGTTGCCTGCTCCACCGAACACAAGACCAGCGTTTGGCGGGCCAGGAACCCGACCGGCAGGAACCGTTCGACGCGCAGGCCCGCCTCGGCGGCGTCGCGGCGAATGGCCGACCGCGTCTCGCCCGGATACCGGCCGCGCATCCGGTCGCGCAGCCCTCGGCCCGACCGCCGGTTGTAGAACGAGAAGAGGACCCATCGCCGGCTCACGCGGCCGAGTTCCTTCAGGACGGCCACACGCTCGGCCGGATCGCGGACCCGATGCAGAAGCCGCATCGCAAACGCCATCTCCATCGACCGGTCCGGCACAGGCAGCCGGCGGGCGTCGAGGGCCACGCAGCGGCACACGCCGCCCGCCTCTGCCGCCGCCCGGCGCGCCAGGGCCAACATGTCGGCCGAGACGTCGCCGGCCAGGACGTCGCACCCGGCCCGCGCGAACACCGCGACGAACCGGCCCGTGCCGCACGGCACGTCGAGCACCGGGCCGCGGATGCCGAGGCGGTCGAGGGTCTCGCCGACGATCCGCCGCTCCGCCGCGTCCACCGTTCGCCCGTGCTGCGACCGCCCGAACCGTCGGTCGCGGTAGTTGGCGGCCTCGCGGGGCGTGTCGTACCGTTGGGCGAAGCGCGAGAGGTCCTCGGCGGGGCGGTGGCCCTTGCGGACCGTGCGGGCCACCAGCGCCGCCCCCATCCGCTTGGCCTCGTCCGCGACTCGGTCGGGCCGGAACCCCGCCAACGAGCCGCCGCGAGAGCGCGCCTCGGCCGATACGGCCTCGATGAGGGCGGCCACGGCGCCGGGGTCGGCGGCGTCGCGATACAGAAACCCCCCGAGCATGGTAAGCATGCCGGCCAGCGCCTCGGCGGGGTCCGCCCCGAACCGCGTGTGCCGCGCATCAACCAGGCCGATTCGCACCGGCCCGCCGCCTGCCGGCCACGCCACGTGGAAGTTGGCGGGGTTCGTGTCGCGAAACCAGACCCGGGCCGCCGCCACGTCGGCCAGCAGCCGGGCCACCGCCGCCACGAGGTCTCCGGCGCGGCCGGCCCCCCGGGCCGAGGCCTCCGCCAACGCCTGCGACAGCGCGGCGCCCGGCCCCAGGTGTTCCATCAGCAGATAGCAGAAAATGCCTCGGCGGGGGTCGGGTTCGCGAACCAGGGCCAGCGGCCGGGCGACGGGTAAGCCCTCGGCGTGCAGACGGACGGCGGCGTCGAACTCCCGGGCCGCCCCGCTCCGGCCGAACCGGTCGCGGAGCCGATGCCGCCACGATTCATAATGAAACGCCTTGACGAACACGTCGAACGGAAGGGCCGGCCGGGTCGGCAGCAGGCCGTACGTCCGCCCGGCCACGCTCCGGCGCGGCGCGGCCTGAACCGGCGCCAACGCGTCGGCCGTAAACGTGTGCGCAAGGACGTTGCGCAGGTGCGGGTCCAGGCCCGGCGCCCATTGCCATCGACGGTCCATGCGCTGGGTTCTCCACGCTTCCGTGACGCGCTGCTCGGTGTGACTATAGCGCGTGGTCGGTCGTATGCAAGGGCCTTGTTCCGGAAACAAAGGCCTTGTCGGCGGGTGGCGTGGCCCCTAGGATAAACGGAGCGCAGCCGGAGGCGCCGGGCGGGAGGCCGCTCGTGGCGCGTCCGGCTTCCTGCCGTTTGCGAAAGGGGCCGATGGCCGACGCAGAGAAGATCGAACGGCTTCTCGACCGCCCGGACGTACAGAGGTTGTTCCGCTGGATGACCGCCAAGCGGCCGGGCGGCACGTGCTGGCTCATGGACTTCTTCGAGGCCTACGCCGACGGCTCCGTCCGGTGGTACCATCCGCGGTTCACCCTGCCGTACCTCCTGACGGAGTACGTCCGGGCGAAAACCGGGGCTCGGCGCGAGACGATTGCCGGCCGGGTTCTCGGCAACCCCGCCACCCGGCACGGCCTGGTGGCCACGGTCCGCAGCGTGGGGCATCTGGGCCTGACGTACCCGCAGAACTTCATCGCCCCGCTCATGGTCGTCTGGAACTTCACCCAGGCCTGCAACCTTCGGTGCAAGCACTGTTACCAGGATGCCGGAGCCCGGGCCGACGACGAACTCACCGTCGACGAGCAGAAGCGGATGGTCGATATTCTGGCCGACCACAACGTGGCGATGATCGCCTTCTCGGGCGGCGAACCCGTCATGAGCCCCACGTTCCTGCCCATCGCCCGCTACGCCGCCGACCGCGGCATCCACCTGACGGTGGCCACCAACGGTACCCTCTGCACGCCCGAGAAGGTGCAGGCCATGGTGGACGCGGGCTTGCGCTATGTGGAAATCAGCCTCGATTCGGTCGACCCCGCCCGGCACAACGACTTCCGCGGCCCCCGGGCCTGGGAGCGGGCCGTCGCCGGCATCCGCAACGTGGTGGCCAACCCGGACGTCACGTGCGGCGTGGCGATGACCGTCACGCGCCTGAACCTGGCGGAGATGGAGCCGATGCTCGAGTGGTGCATCGGCGAGGGCGTCAATACGTTCTACGCGTTCAACTTCATCCCCACGGGCCGCGGCCGCGACCTCGTGGACGTGGACCTCTCGCCCACCGAACGCGAGCAGATGCTCGGCATCCTCCAGCGGTACCTCGTCGAGGGTCGCATCAGCATCATGTCGTCCGCACCCCAGTACGGCCGGGCGTGTATCGAACTGGGCGACCCGGACTCGCCTGTCAATACGGGCCACTACGGGTACGGCGGCGGCAAAATGACGCGGGTTCTCGCCAAGTACGTCGGCGGGTGCGGGGCGGGACGATGTTACATGGCCGTCCAGCCCAACGGCGATTGCACGCCTTGCGTGTTTATGCCCATCCACGTCGGCAGCCTGCGCACGGACGATTTCGAGACCGTCTGGAACCATCCCGTCATGCACCTGCTGCGCGACCGGGACGACCGCACGGGCCACTGCCTCACGTGCGACTACAAGTACCACTGCGGCGGATGCCGGGCCCGGAGTTGGGGGTACTTTGGCGACCTGCGCGAGCCGGACCCGGGGTGCAAGTTCAACCAAGCCGCCTGGGACCGCCTGGTGGGCGAGGAACCGCGCGCCCCGGCCAACGACCGCATGCCGCAACAGACCGAAGCGTAGGTTCCCGGGCCGCTACGCGGAAGGCCATGGGCCGGAAGCAAATCGATACTCTGAGAAACGGCCTCGGGCCGCGCGCGCCGAAATCGGGCCTTTTTGGGTCTCGAATCCTCGTTTTTAGAGTGCCAGAGCCGATTCGTCCCTGAAATGTTAAACTGGGCAAGGCAAAACTGTCGACTTTTTGCGTCTTTTTCGGTTTTGTGCGCAGGATTTCCGTTTTTTGATCGGTATTGGCGCGCTTTTTCAAACCCATTCGTAGGGCTCGATATGTTCTACGGTGCCGGTTCGCTTGGCTGACGCCTCGCGGCTAAACGGCGATTCGCGCGCGCCCTCGCCGCGCGGTCATGGCCGCCGCGCCCAGACCCAAGAGGGCCAGCGTGGCCGGCTCGGGCGTCGGTACGCCGCCGCCCACCGGAACCGGGTCGCCGCCGGCGAGCGTCTCGCCGGCGTGGTTCGCGAACGCCAGGACCAGCAGGTTCA
>Ga0272441_10001124_pt1 | contig 57290 bp, 63 predicted proteins | sample SSMProp6N_FD_193582 | JGI IMG/M metagenome (GOLD analysis project Ga0272441, IMG submission 193582) | Marine sediment archaeal communities from Little Sippewissett salt marsh, Falmouth, MA, United States - SSM-Prop-6N | ecosystem: Environmental > Aquatic > Marine > Wetlands > Sediment ...
TCGAAATCGACGATCTAATTTAGCCGAACCTGGAACTTACGATCCGAAATTGGATCGACGAGAGTAAGTTACCAGCCTCACGGAAAAAGTACCTGATCTTTCAACACATTCTTTTTCACAAGTTCGCCCATTGGTAATTTTTATTGGTGAGATCATCTATATTTGTACATAAAAAAAGGGAAGCAGCGGAAGCCACTTCCCGTGTGTCATCTACCCTTTTAAATTCAGGAGTTTCTCTTTTCCCACCATCTCTGGACAGGCTCGTATCCCCACTCACCGCGGGTATACTTCATGTAGACAACATAGCCGATGAGGACAACGAGAAGGGCTATTGCAACATACCACCATTTGATGGGAGATGGTGCTTTCTTGACATCCACCGATGTCTCGAACTTGTTGTTCTCCTCGTTCATCTCCTTGACAGTGTCATCGAAATCAAGAGTTACCTCGAACTTCCTTGCACCGTCCTTGAGCTTGTAGGTGGTGTTGTAGTAGAAGGTCTCTCCGGCCTTTATCACACCCACAACCTCGTGCTCCTTTACCACCTCGGTATTGTCCTTGATGACGATCTTCCATGTGGCATTGACATCAACGGTCCCGGAATTGCTGTAGGCGACCGAGATCGTGGTCTCCTCCTTTTCGGTCATGTCGTTCTCATCGGGATCGGAGAAGGTCACTCCTTTTATCTGCAGGTCGGGCCCGCTGACAAGCAGGATCTTCTCCACATATCCTGTGAGACCTGTTCTGTCGGTCACAGTGAGGTTTATTATGAAGGTTCCGGGCCCGGTGAAGGTGTAGTTGAATATCTTCTGTGTCCCGAACTCCTCCTGTACCGTCCAGTTCTGTCCCTCTGCCCTCTTGGTCCATGTCCATGCAACGATGTCATCCTCGAGGTTGCCGGTGGATCTCGGGTCGTAGGACTGGGAGGCGTTCATCTCGACGGAGTCTCCCTGGTCCACATCGGGGAAGGGCTTTATCACTGCCATGGGCTTGGTAGTGTCGCCTACCTTGATGGTCGTATGGTTCACAAGCTCCACCTCGTTCGCCACGGCATCAACGATCCTGAGGGACACGTTGTATGTTCCCGGGTCGGCGAACCTGTGTATGACAACCTCGCCGTTCACGGAAGCCGAATCGTCACCGAAGGTCCATACGTAGTCCACGATGACACCATTGCTGCCGTCAGATGCGGATGTTGCGTTGAACTCGATCTCGAGGTCCTCCTCGGCCAGATAGAAAACGCCCTCCATTGTCAGGTTCTCACCTGATTCGACGTAGATCATCGTGTAGGTCTCGACCGTAGGGGCCCTGTTATCCGGCATCAGATGTATCCAGTCAAGCTTCTCGGACCTGAGCATGGATGAGTCCTGAACGTTCAGAGTGATGTTGTAGAAATCATTACTGTTTGCCGTGAACTGGAAGGTGATCTTCTCCATGGTGGTGAGGTCCATCTCATCCATGGATACGAACTTCTCCTCCTCCGTGTCCCATATTACGATGGAGTCCGGAAGATTGTTCCAGATGTATTTTTCGATGGAACCGACCGGGTCCACGGAATCCTCTGCGGTCAGGGTCACGTTCTCATCGATCTTCACAATGTATACATCGGGTTCAACCCTGTAGAAGTCATATGAGTTGACGAACCGAAGCTTTGCCTCGGGTCTTTCCTTCTCCTTGGCATTGAACTCGATGGGCTCGAACACCCTGATCTTGGAGGTATTGTCATCCATGAATTCGGCCTTATCGCCGAAATCGCCCAGTATCTCGTAATTGGGGGGGAGGATTATCTCAACGGTCTCGTCGGTGAGTATGGAAAAGACCTCCACTTTTATGTCGCTTCCTTTCTTGAAAACAAGGTCGGAAGTGTAGGGGGTGGTCATGGTGATCACCGAATTTGCCCCGTATTCCAGGGATGGTCCGGCAAGTCCGGCAACATCCACCATGAAACCATCGAGGTCCGCACTGTAATGATTGTTGTTGACCTTGAGGAAGTCCTCGGTGCTGAGCCATGCAGGTCCGAACTCCTTCATCATCTGCATGGATGAGTTGACCTCCTGACCATCCACCTGGAACCAATCGGCGGTGAAGGGGGTTCCGGCGATCTGCATCCTCGGGTTGCCGAAGGTGTTCAGAGTTCCGAAGATCCTGGAGTTGGCATCCATTGTCCAGACCGTTGACATGATGGGGTTCACCATATCTCCAGCCAGGTTCACGGTGGTGATCTTTTCTGCCCCATTCTCGATCTTTGCCATCTCGAAGGAGTCACCTACGGGCTCGAAATAGGTGGAGGTTGTGAGATCGATATCCTGAACCAGGAGAGCCTCGTAACCTTCCGCCTCGATGAGAACATGGAAAACCGACTGGTAGAGAGGAAGCGATATGGCCCCCTCGAAGTCATCCATAATGGGTACGTGATGACCATGGTCCCTGTCCCATATGTTCACCATGAGGTCGGGGATGTTAACGGACCCGTTCATCACGAGACCAAGGACCATGTAGGAATTCTCCTTCACGGCGGGTCTCGCCGTGAGGTTCGCCTGAAGGTCCATTGTACCCGTGAGAGTGAACTCGTGGCTGAAGGTTATCTTTCCCGGTGAGAAAATGAGCATGTGAAGCTCGACACCCTCGGGAGCCGATATATTAGCCCATCCCCTCTCCGTGGTGCTCTTCCAGATATGAACACCACCGGGTCCGAACAGGTGGACCTTCGCGCCTTCCACATCATCACCCTTGTAGGTGACGAGGACCCTTGCCATGCCGCTTGTTCCGATGAGATCGAGGACTATCTGCTTCACATCATCATCATTGTCCCCGGTAAGCTTCCTGAACACCATGGGTGCGGACTGGGGTTTGTAACCATCGGCCGAGGCGAAGATCTGGTATGAGCCGGCAGGAACATCGGCCTCGTATCTCGAGTCACCGCTGTCCCAGTTCAGGTCGTACCTGACACCGGTGTGGACGTTCACACAGTAAACCGTAGCGTCTTCTATCCTGTCGTAGAGATTGTCCCTGACAACCACTTTCAGATTTGCCATTCCCTCTGCCGAAGCGCCCGCGGGTATAAAGAATACACCCGCGAGGGCTAAAGTGAGCACAACGAAAATGCCCATCATCCTGCTTCGCGCCATCATTGACATCAGATGTCCTCCGAATCACGTCCGAAATATACCAGGTACTAGCTGGCTTTTAGCCCAAATAGGCTTTTCTTATATAGCTTTATTCGTGCTTGGCCCCGGGGGGCCACTTCAGCGGGAATCCTCCGCTCGAAGTGGAGACCCCTTAATAATTCTTCTTATTTAAACTCAACCCTCAACAGAAAATTTTTTTGGCGTGTTCTCTATGTTCATCGTACATAGTTCCCACTCTATTCCTTTAATAGCTCGATACTCGATCTGTGGAAAATATACGGGACCACGGGGATGCATCGGCCCTGCGTCATTCATGCTGCATGCGGCCCCTTCTTCCCGATCTTGAAGTTGTCTGGGTCCGTGAAAAGGGTCGCAAGCCTCGTGAAAAGGGAATCCTTCTTTATATCCGACCGGAGGGCATACTTCAATACCTCCTTGATGTTGGATACCGGAATAACCTCCACCTTGCCCTCGAACCTGTCCTCCAGGATAACATCCTTGATATTTGCCCTGGGGATCAGCACACGCTTGATCCCGACCTTTGCTGCCGCTTCTATCTTGGCGGTCACCCCTCCCACGGGTAGAACCTCTCCTCTTACGGAAAGGGATCCGGTCATTGCCAGGGACATGTCCACTGGAACATCCTCGAGAGCGGATATTATTGCGGTGGCGATGGAGATTGAGGCCGAGTCACCCTCGACGCCGTGGGTGTCAACGAACTGTATGTGAAGGTCGTAGTCCGAGATGTTCTTACCGGTGATCTTCTTGATCAGTGCAGACACGTTCTGGACCGATTCCTTTGCGATCTTCCCAAGACTTCCCGTGGCTATTATCTTTCCCTCTTCCTTTGAGGAGGCATTGGTGACCTCTGCCGCCACCCTGGCGACGATCCCGGACATCTCGGAGAGGCTCTCGTCGCCCTGCATCACAGCAAGGCCGTTAACCATTCCGGTCCTGAATCCCCTGGTTGTGATGGCGGTGTATTCCTTTCTCTTTTTTATCTGGTGGTCGACCACCTGCTGCTCCAGCGAGCGGGCAAGTACCTTCCCCAACTGAACATGCTTTGTTGTGACCACCTTGTCGTTCTTCTCTCTGGCAAGGTCGCCTGCAGCACGGACCAGTCCGCCGAGCTCCCTGAACCTGAGGGACAGTCTGCCCCTCACCCCGCTTCTCCTCTGAGCTTCCCTGATCACCTCGGCGATCGCTCCGGCATCGAATTGCGGGATCTTTCCGTCCTTCTTCACTTCCTGTGCGATGAATCTCACGATCTTCATGCGGTTGGTTTCGGAATCCTTCATGGTGGTATTGACGAATACCTCGTACCCGTATCCCCGGATCCTCGATCTCAGTGCGGGATGCATCCCGCCGTACCTCTCACCGTCGGCACCCTGCCGACCGTAGACCGAATCCAGGTTCCCGGCGGCCACCAGAATGAAGTCGCATGGAACCGGCTCTGTCTTTACCATGGCCCCTGCGGAGCGCTCCGACTGACCGTAGATGGAGAACTTCTTTTCCTGCATAGCAGTGAGGAGGGCTTGCTGGGATTCCGGCCTGAGCAGGTTGATCTCATCGATGAAGAGAACTCCCTTGTGGGCCTTGTGGATCGCCCCCACCTCCACCCTCTCGTGGGGAGGTGTCTCGAGTCCCCCGGACTGGAAGGGATCGTGCTTCACGTCCCCCAGAAGCGATCCCGAATGGGCACCTGTTGCATCTATGAAGGGGGCCTTGCCCATTCTTTCATGTCCCGAAAGGAGCTTTGGTATCAGATCCTCCTCCTTCTTGGACATTGAGATAAATCGGGAGAAGAAGTACACGCCGATGGCGATCATGGAGCCGATGACAAGCACCATTATGTCCTGCTCCACGAATATGAAATAAACAAAAGTGATGGTGAGTATTGCCCCTATGATCAGGAACTTCCACGAGTTCTTCTTTTCCTTTCTTACCTGGGCCTGGGCTTTCTGGGCCTTCACTATCTCCTTTCCCTTGCTTGCAGGAACCGTTCTTATGCGAGGTTCGTTCGGGTCCTCTGGATTGGGGTATACCAGAACGTCCTCCAGCTCTTCGGGGGGCAGGTATTCTGTCATGGAGCTTGCGATCATGGACTTTCCGGTCCCCGGGTCGCCGATGAGAAGCAGATGCCTTCTCTGCTCTGAAGCCTTCTTGGCTACCTCGACACCCTCCTTCTGCCCGATGACCTGGTCCATCATCCTCTTCGGGACCTTGATGTCCTTGGTGGAGCCGATGCCTTTTCTCTGGAGCCAGTTCCTGAGCTCCGCGACGGTGTTTCTTTCAAGACCGCTGTCCTTCAACTTTCTTTACCCCTGGTGCACTCTAAGTGGGTACCCAAAACCCGGGCTGAAGATAAATGTTTCCCTTTCTTTTGACCAAACGATGCCATCCAATGAGGAGGGTCAGGTCCCGGACCGGGATCGAAACCGTCCTAAACACATAAAAAGGGATGAGTGGATCGGGCGTCATTGCGTGAAAGGAGATATCATGTCAGGAGGGACAACTGGGGGCGCCCACCGAAGGATCCCTTCCTGAGAAAACTCTACGAGGATCCGGAAAGGGTTGCAAAGCTCAGCAGGGCGATCACCATCGGTCTCATCCTTTTCTGGACATCGTTCGTCCTCGGAATGCTCTTCATCGTCTACCTGATGATATTTCAATGAACTACACAAAGGAGAGCATACTGCTTGCCTTTTGCATCTCCCGCCAGGGGTCCGATGTCTCCACCCTCCCGTGTCCTGGATAGAGGGCCTTCACATCCCATTGAAGGGATCTCTCGATGGAATTCCGGTGCTGCTCGATGTTGCCCCCCGGAAGATCCCATCTTCCCACTCCTCCATCGCAGAAGACAAGATCCCCGCAGAAGAGGTTCCTGCCGGATACCTCGATCAAGCATATCAGCCCCGGTGCGTGGCCCGGGGTCGAATAAACCTCAAAGAGGATACCATCTATGTCAAGGCTCTTGCTTATCTCCAACATCTCCATGATGGGCTCCATCTTTGCCCCGAAGAGGAAGCTTCCGGTAAGGTTGGGGTCAGCCTCCCTCAACGCCCTGGCGCACTCCGGAGACCCGTGGATCGGGACCCCGAACCTCTCCCCGAGGTATTTGGCCCCCCCGCTATGATCGAAATGTTCATGGGTGAGCACTATACCTCTGAGATCGTCCCCTGCAAGCTCGCGTCGGACGCTCTCCTCGACAGAGTGGTTGTTGAATCCCGACCCCGTATCGATGAGTACCGCCTTGCCTCTGTCCTTCAAAAGGAAGATGTTCGAATCAAAGGGTCCGACCTCGATCTGGGCTATGTCCATCCGGAAAATACCCCCTTGAAGCGAAGCATGGTTTAATAGTTCATATAACATTCGATTTCCCATGGACGGAGGGTCGGAAAGGTCCTGGACCCTGGACAGCAACCTGAGGGAAAAGGTCATAGGATACAACCTTCCCTCGGATCGGGAGAGGAGGAACATCGAGGCGATCTCATCCTCCCTGGTGGAAAGGGCCCTTGATGTCATCCGGGAGCTCGGCTTTCAGGATGTGAGGCCGATACTGGCCGGTTCCGTTGCAAAGGGCACGATGACAAGAGATCCCGACCTGGACCTGTTCCTCCTCTTCCCTGCCGGAACCCCTGAAAGGATCCTCGAGAGGAAGGGGTTGAAGATAGGCAGGGAACTGCTTGACGGTCCGGAGAGGAAATATACCCAGCATCCCTATCTCACGGGAACCTTCGGAGGAATGAGGTGCGATGTCGTTCCCTGTTTGCATCTCCCCAGAGGGGAGAGGATCATTACAGCCGTTGACAGAACGCCGCATCATACGGAATATATAAACTCCCATATCTCGAGGGCCCTTGTGGAGGAGATCGTTCTCCTGAAGTCCTTCTTCAAAGGGATTGGGGTCTACGGGGCGGAGGACACGGTCCAGGGTTTCAGCGGTTACCTCGTCGAGATACTGGCACTCTACTTCGGGGGTTTCTCAGGGACCATTCGTTATCTCTCCGGGTCCAAAATGGCCGGTGACGCGCCCGGAGGTTGCGAGGAGATCACGGATGCATTTTCGGGGGATGCTCCCCTTGACCTCATCATATTCAACAGCCCGGAGCTCATCGAGGAGCCTCCCCTTGATCAGGAAGTATATCTGAAGACCTTCAGAAAGGACACCATGATCGTGATCGACCCAGTGGATGCCTCGCGAAACGTTGCTTCCCCGGTTTCCAGGGAGACACTTGATTACACGGTGGGGGCTGCCAGGGACCTGATATCGAACCCGTCGGAGAGGTTCTTTCACCCCTTCTCATCAAGGCCCCACTCTCCAGGCAGGGTAACGGGTTCCGCCGAATACGATGGACATCTGTTCACCACCCCCCTTCCTCCGGGGGACCCCGGAGTGACGATAACCAGGCTGAGGAGATATCTGAGGAGATTGAGGGAAGAACTCGTGAGACGGGGGTTCGAAAAGGTCCGGCTCGGATTCCTCCTCAGGTTTCCCGAAAATGTGAAGCCAGATCAGGGATACATCCGGGGAAGAGCCACCTGGTCCAGGGAAGAATGGGAGGCCGATGTTCTGATCGGAGTGATCACCGAGCCCCCCCTGCTTGATAAGGAATACATACACTGGGGCCCGCCTCTCCACAATCCAAGGGTCAGGGATTTCAATCTGAAATGGGGGGGAAAAGCGTTGATAGACGATGAAACCTGCAGAGCGTACACAGTTCTAAGCAGGGACGAGGTGAGACCGGGGGCTATCGTTACGGAGGTCTGGGATGAGATCCGGAAGGGAGGAGGCTTCAGCGAAGCAACCCTTGAGTCCCTTCCGGCGGACAGGGTTCCCTCTCTGGAATTGAATGCACTCGCAGGGGCCTTCCTCCCGTGGCTACAATAAGGAGGAACAGCTTTGGGACAACCTTAATTATTGAATTCCCTTTATCCCATGTTTTCCCCCGGATTACTCGTTCGTTCCTGATAGGGAGATGGTTCTGGTGCCGCTTGAAAGGATGGATTACTGGCTTGATATCGACTCATCACTGGAGGAGCTCTCCGGAATCGCCAGAGAGGCTAGGAGATGGATCGTGAGGATGACCCATGAGGCGGGTTCCGGGCACCCCGGAGGCTCACTCTCCATCGTGGAGATCCTCACTGCACTTTACTTCAGGGTAATGAAGCATGATCCCGAGAATCCACACTGGGAAGAAAGGGACAGAATGGTGTTATCCAAAGGACACGGGGCTCCCGGCCTCTATGCACTTCTGGCGCTTTCGGGTTATTTCGACCCCGAAGAGCTCCTCACCCTGAGAAAGCTCGGAAGCAGACTCCAGGGTCACCCCAGCATGAACAAGACCCCGGGAGTGGACATGTCCACTGGTTCCCTTGGACAGGGTCTGTCCATAGCCATCGGCATGGCACTCGGTTCCAGACTTGATCGCAAGGACAACAGGATCTACTGCATACTCGGGGACGGTGAGTGCCAGGAAGGGCAGATTTGGGAGGCTGCCATGGCAGCCACCCACTTCAAGGTCGACAATCTCTGCGCCATACTCGATCGCAATCAGCTGCAGATAGACGGACCGACGGAGAAGATCATGTCACTGGAACCGGTAGTTCCGAAGTTCAAGGCGTTCGGCTGGCATGTGATAGAGCTCAACGGCCATGATCTGAAAGAACTTCTCAGGGCCTTCCACGAGGCCGAGACCTACAAGGGAAAACCCACGATGATCATCGCCAATACCGTGAAGGGCAAAGGTGTATCGTTCATGGAGGGGGCCCTGAAGTTCCATGGAAAAACACCGGGCAAGGAGGAACTGGAGCAGGCCCTCAGGGAGCTCGGAGGTGATGTGTGATGGAATGGCAGATGAAGAACATGAGGCCGGGTTTCGGGGAGGCGCTCGTGGAACTGGGACAGAGATATCACAATGTGGTGGCCTTGAACGCCGACCTTTCTTGCTCGACGACAACAGTTATGTTCGACCGGGCATACCCCGAGCGATTCTTCAATGTAGGGGTCGCCGAGCAGAACCTCATGGGTATATCGGCAGGACTTGCCGCAACGGGAAAGATCGTGTTCGCTTCCACCTTCGCCATGTTTGCAACTGGAAGAGCCTACGATCAGATCAGGCAGTCCATTGCCTACCCGAAGCTCAACGTGAAGATCGTTGCGACCCATGCCGGCATCACCGTGGGAGGTGACGGGGCATCCCACCAGATGCACGAGGATCTTGCACTTATGAGGGTTCTTCCCCATATGACCGTCATCGCACCGGCTGACTACTGGGAGACCAAGAAGGCCGTTCTCAAGGTGGCGGAGGTGCCGGGGCCCTGTTACATCAGGACGGCGAGGACGGACACACCCCTGATCTACGATGAGGACTACAGGTTCAAGATAGGAATTGCTGACACCCTCAGAGACGGTGAAGATGTCACGATCATAGCCACGGGATTGATGGTTGTGAAGGCACTGGAGGCTGCGGAGGAGCTGAAGGAGCTCGGGATCTCGGCCAGGGTGGTCAACATGTCGACCATCAAACCCATAGACAAGAACACCATAATCAAGGCCGCAAGGGAGACGGGTGCAATAGTGACCGCGGAGGAGCACAACATGATCGTGGGTATGGGATCGGCAGTGACCGAGGTCCTGACCGACCACGAGCCGGTCCCTCAGAGGCGGGTGGGGATCCCGGACGTTTTCGGAGAATCCGGTGAATCGGAAGAGCTCATGGAGGCATACGGCCTCACGGTTGAGAACATTGTTGAAAACGTGAAGATCGCAGTGGAAATGAAGAGGTGAGAGATTGAAGATATTCCTTGATACCGCAAATATTGAGCATATAAGAGAGGCGAACGATCTGGGTGTTATAGACGGTATTACTACCAATCCGTCCCTCATTGCAAGGGAGGGGAGGAAGTTCGAGGATGTGGTGAAGGAGATATGCTCCATCGTTGACGGGCCAATCTCCGCCGAGACCGTGACTGAAAATGCGGAGACCATGTTCGAGGAGGCAAAGATATTATCAAATATCCACAAGAACATCGTCATCAAGATCCCGATGACCGCCGAAGGTCTCAAGGCCACCAAGATGTGCAGCGAGGCGGGCATCAGGACCAATGTCACCCTGGTATTCTCCGCAAATCAGGCCCTTCTTGCCGCAAAGGCGGGAGCAACATATGTTTCTCCATTCGTCGGAAGGATCGACGACATCACGGAATATGGTATGGAGCTCGTCAGGAGGATATCCCTGATATTCGCCAACTACGGGATGAAGACCGAGGTCATAGTAGCATCGGTGAGAAATCCACTCCATGTCCTGGAAGCTGCAGAGGCAGGCGCCGATATCGCAACGATCCCCTATGGTGTCCTGATGCAGATGGTTAAACACCCACTAACGGACATCGGTATCCGGAAGTTCCTCTCGGACTGGGAGAAGGTTCCGAAGGAGTGAGTGGCACGAAGCTTCTCGTGGTCGGTGTTGGCTCCCGGATGAGGGGCGACGACATGGTGGGGCCCTACGTTGTCGATATTTTAAAAAAGAAACTGGAGAATGGAAAGCCCGAAGGTTTCGAGCTCGAAATTATCGATGCCGATGTGATGCCCGAGAATTACTCCAAACCCATGAGGGAGTCCGGTGCCGATCTGATACTGTTCATCGATGCGGTTGATATGGGCCTTGAACCCGGTGAGTTGAGAATGGTTCCCAAAGACCTTATCGATGCCACGATCCCCTGTTCTCATAATCTTCCCATGTCGTATGTCATGGGTTACGTCAACGAGAAGGTGGAGAGGGTGGAGCTTGTGGGGGTACAGATCTCGAGAACGGGGTTGTTCGAGGAGATGACCGATGTGGCCAGAGATGCCTGTTCGCGTCTTGCTGACATCATCATGGGCGGCAGGGTCCTAGAACTGCCCCGGTATACGAAGCAGGAAAAGCAGGACCCTAGTGAAACGATAAACCACTGCTGGTAACCGGTCAGAGAGGCCCTTTCGGGATCGGCCTTCTTGAATGAATGGTTCATTCCTTCTTTGAAGGCTTTTTCTTCGGAGCAGCCTCTGGAGCCTTCTTTCGCTCTTTCTTTGCTGGTTCTACCTTTGGTTTGTCCGTTTCCGTGAAGTTCCCGGAATCGAGCACCATCATGTCATCTCCGTTCTTGTCGAGATTCGCCATGATGAACTGTTCCGACATCCTGATGCACTTCTTGGGGCAGATCTCCGTACATAGGGCGCAGAACGTACATCTGGACATATGGAACTTGACCTTCCTGCCGTCCGGGATGAACTCTATGGTCTCGGAGGGGCACACCTTGATGCACATCTGGCATCCTATACAGGCTTCCCTGTCGTACTGTATCTTGCCCCTGAAGCCGGGTGGCACCCAGACCGGTGGGTTCAGGGAGGCTTTATTCCTTTCCACCTTCTTCAGCGTCTCGTGGACGTTGTCGGGTGCGTTCTTGACCGGGAAGAGGTTCGTGGCAGGCTCCGTGAAGAATTGCTTCAGGAGTTCGAAAAAAGCATGCGTAACCATTCATATCACCCCACTATCACGTCCAGGTAGAGAAGGAGAACTCCTGTGAGAGCGAGCACGGACAGAGGTATCAGATACAGCCATGAGAGCTTGTCTATCTTCAATCTCGCCGCACCCACCCTGATGACCGTAACAGCCAGGAAGTAGAGTATCTCTATCTTGACGAGCCAGAATACCATATCGATCCCGAAGGATACCCACTCGTTCAGCATGGTTGTCTGCCCGATCAATCCCACCTCCTGGAGGAAGCTCTCGAACACCGGAGAGAGATTGTAGGGGAAGAACAGGGCGAGCGCCAGGGATGTGAAAGCAACCGTTTTCACGGCATCCGACAGGTAGAACATGGCGAGGTTCGTCCCGCTGTATTCGGCGATTATCCCGCCTCCGATCTCTGTCTCCGCCTCCGGAGCATCGAAGGGTATCTTCGAGAGCTCGGAGGGTATGATGAGGAAGAAAACCGCGGCAAGTAGGATCAGACCGAAGACCCCGAGGAGCCCGACCTCGTTCCAGAGCGGGAAATTGACGAATGTCTCGAGAGAGAAGATATTATGCTGATCACCGAGGGAAACAAGCTGGCCGTCCACCAGTGTCTCGACATGCGTGAACCTCCATGCCATGGATAGTACCACGATGGCCAGCGGAAGCTCGTAGGACATCATCATCACCATCTCCCTCTGGGCTCCGACAGTGGCAAGGGGAGAGCCCGACGAGAAGCCGCCGATCGCCATCATCAATCCGGGTATTGCAAGGAGATACACGAGGAGTATTAGGTCGCCGTAACCTCCGAGTACAGGTGTGAGGAAATCCTCCGCTCCACCGCTGGCCCCTCTGAGTCCCACGGGACCGAGGGGGAGATACAGAAGTATGGCAAGTGACGCCACAAACGCCAGAAGCGGGGCCCCGTTGAAGGCCCATGGAACCGCCCTCTCGGGGATGATGTTCTCCTTCTGGAACAGCTTGAGAGTATCCCAGATGGGCTGCCTGATGGGAGGGCCCACCCTTGCCTGGAGCCATGCAGCGAACTTCCTGTCGACACCCTTGAGCAGAAGTGACACATATAAGGCTAAAAGGACAACCACGACACCGATCCCGATCTTTATCGCGATCTCGGCGATCTCGTTCACGGCCTCAACCCCCTCTGCTTTCTGATGGACATCTCATGCAGGTCCTTCCAGTCGATGATATTCTCCTTTCCGGTCCTTGGATCCACCGTTGTCACCCTGTCCATGCAGCCGATGCAGGGATCGATGGAGGCGATGATTATCGGAATATCCGCTATCTGGGCACCCTTGAACATGGTAAGCCACGACATAATGTTCCCGTAGGTTGGGACCCTGACCTTCCAGGAATCGACCTCCATCTTGCCCTTCTTCAACCTGACATAATGGATGTCCTCTCCCCTGGGGGCCTCCACCCTTGCAACCCCCTCCCCCTCGGCCATCCTGAGTTTTGCCATCAGGAGGGCGGAGAGATTGGGTTCGGATGTTATGGGCCCGGAGGGTAGGTTATCAAGGCACCATTCGATCATCCTTACAGCTTCGAAGACCTCGTAAAGTCTGACGATGATCTGGGAATATATATCCCCCTTGTTCGGATAACCGTAATCGGATGGGATCACCGCCTTGAAATCGTCGAGCATGTCGCCGTATGCCGAGTACGGCCAGCTGAACCGGACATCCTTCTTCACGCCGGCAGACCTTGTCAGGGGGCCACAGGCGCAGAGCTCGATGGCGTTCTTGTAGGTCAGCACACCGACATCCCTGGTCCTGTGTGCGATGGTGGGATCGGACAGGAAAACAGAAAGCACGGTATCCTCGAGCTTCCTGTAGCCTTGAAGTATCTTTCTTGCCCTTGTGACGCCCTCCTCGGTAACATCCCTGCGGACCCCGCCGAAGATGTAGAAGGCATGGTTCACACGGTTACCTGTGAGGTACTCGAGGATGTCCTGTACATCCTCCCTGATCTTCCATGTATAGTGGAGTATCGAATCGAAACCCAGCTCGTGACCGGCCACACCGGCCCAGAGAAGATGAGAATGTATCCTCTCGAGCTCGGCGACGATAACCCTCAAATAATCCGCCCTCTCCGTGGGATCGATACCTGAAGCGTGCTCCACGGCCCTGGTGAAAACATACTGGTGGGCTGCCGAGCAGATACCGCAGACCCTCTCGGTGAGGTGGAGCACCTGAAGGGGATTCCTCTTCATCCCCATGTACTCTATGCCCCTGTGATTGAATCCGGGCTGGAAGTCCACATCGACGATGGCCTCACCCTCGATGGTGAACTTGAACTGTGTAGGCTCCTTCAGGGCCGGATGAATGGGTCCGATGTCCAGCGGATACGGGGGTGCGTCTGCCATCATGCATCACCTCCTTCATCCTTCTTCTTCCGGATCGGAGGTCCGCCGGGGGGGAACGGATTGTAATCCGCGATGACCTTGGTCCCGTCACCACCGCCGGTCTCATCGTCGTGTATCCTCCGCACGAGCTTTTCCGGACCGAACTCGTCCTTCCTCCACGGATACACCCCGACGGGAACGGCATGGACAAGCCACATCCTTCTGTTGTCCTTGATGCCGTCCATGGACACCCCGAGGAACTCCTGTTTCTCTCTCTCCGTGGGAGTGACCGCGGGATAAACGTCCGACAATGAAGGTACATGTGGGTCATCCTTGGGAGCCCTGGTCCCGATGGTCACGACCACACCATGTCCGTGGCTCTCCGTGTAGAGCTCGAAATGGTAGAGTATCTCGATCTCATCCCCCAGGTCGGAACCCGAGGCAACAATATGATGTGGCCATTCGAAGGATGTAAGATGCTCCGCCGCTTCAAGGAACCTCTCCCTCATGACCCTCACGAAAACCTGCGAGTAACCCCTCTTTTTTACACCGTTACTGAACGTTTTGACATACGGCTCCTCTATGAGGTCACTCTGGAACCTCTCCTTGAAGGATCTAGCGATATCTTCACCTGTCAGGTATCTCATCAAGCCTCCCCCCTAAGCTTCTCAAGGGCCTTCCAGGCCTCGACCACACCCATAATAATGGCTTCCGGTCTGACGGGACATCCCGGAACGTATACTATCAGAGCGTTCGGGTCCACCTTCTTGATGAATTCGTCAAAGGGACCCTCTATGCAGTAAGAATCGTAGTAAACCCCTGAGGATGCACCGCAGTTCCCGCAGATCAGGACGGCCTTTGGGCCCGGGGTCTGCTCGTAGATCCTCCTCACCCTGTCGGCCATCTGCTTGTTAACGGGTCCCGTGACCAGGAGCACATCAGCATGTCTGGGTGTGCCGACCAGCTTGATCCCGAAACGCTCCACATCATACCTCGGGGTCAGGGCGGCGACTATCTCAATATCGCAACCGTTGCATGAGGCGGCGTTGACGTGGAACACCCAAAGGCTCTTGTCGAAGTGTTTTGTAAGTTTCATCTCGCATCACCTCATATCAAGACCATCAAGGCCAACATCACAAGTCCGATCGTGCCCATGAACCAGAACACGTATTCGTTTATCAGTCCGGAATGCATCTTCTCCATCGGTCTGTAGTACCGTTTAAGGGCTCTGATAAAACCCCAATAAACGTTGCTGCCAGAGACAACGATGGGAACCCCCCCGATCTCGGTGGGATTGCCGAAAAGATAGGGTTTGGCACCCTCGTTCTTGGGAGTGGTCCCTTTGTTCCCGAGAACAAGCCTCAGGAGATAACCCAGGATGAACATGACAATGAACACCACGAGGAACACGAGGGCATTCCAACCGCCCTGCCCGGAGAACAGTGTGAGATTGAAGTCAATGGCGGGTCCGGGACCTGCAAGTGCCGTGACCGCCGGGTCAACGATCTCGCTCAGGACAAGGGAAGGCAGGAATGAGAACACAAGTATCATACCCGCAAGGACCGCCATCCCTATCAGCATCGTCTTCGGGACCTCGCCTACCTTCATATCCGGGTTCTTCGGACCCATGAAAGCGGAATAGAAAACCTTGACAAAGGATGCAAGGGTCAGGAGTGATACCAGCATCGCAACGGCACCGATCACGGGGTTGAACCTGAACACCGATTCGTAGATGAGGAACTTGGAGGCGAAACCGTTCGCAGGAGGAACCCCGGCAATGGCAAGCGCACCTATGATGAAGAACAGTGCGGTCATCTTCATGTCCCTGCCCAGTCCCCCCATCTTGTTAAGGTCCCTGGTACCTGCCTTGTAGATAATGGCGCCCGCCGTAAGGAACAGGAGCCCCTTGTACAACGCATGGTTGAATATATGGAAAATGCCCCCGGCCATGGCCGTTCTTCCGAATTCCGCGAAGTCGTTGTTCCCACCCTGGGCGTATACGGCAAGACCCACCCCCACTCCGAGCAGCATGTATCCGGTCTGGGATATGGCGTGGTATGCCATCAGCCTCTTGATATCCTTCTGGACAAGGGCCAGGGTGACACCGACGAACATCGAGAGCACACCAAGTATCACCAGGAGGTAGCCCGCAGCATGGAGCAGGTCGAGCTGCTCGACTGCGTTCTGGATGTTCCCGCCGTAGAGGGTGAAGGTGGACCTGAACATGGCATATAGACCTGCCTGTGAGGCTGTCACCATCATTGCCGTGATGGGGGCCGGGGCCTCGGAATAACCATCCGGTGTGGCCATGTGCATGGGAACGGCCCCTGCTTTGAGCGCGAACACCGTGACCAGAATTCCAAGGGCGATCCTGTCGATCATTAACATTGAACCTCCCGCCCCTATGGCGGAGGAGAGGTACTTGATGTTGAGGTGTCCGTATTCGCCGTATAGAAGTCCGATGGCGAACAGGAGAAGAAGACCGGCGATGGTGGAATATATCAGGTACTTCGCCGCGCCCTCGAAGGACTCACCACGATTGGTCCTGAATGCTATGAGACCGCATATGGCAACGGATGAGACCTCGAACCATACGAACAGGTTGAAAAGGTCACCTGTGAAAACCATCCCGAAATTGGCCGCAAGCATCAAAAGAAGCAGGGTATAGTACTTGTCCTGCCCCGAGTACTTTTTAACGAAAGAGAATGAATATATAATAGCCCCGAAGGCAACGGTGGCCATGATGAGTCCCATGAATGCCGCCATGCCGTCAACGTAGAAGGTGATGCGGACGTTTTCAAGGACATTGAACACCTCAGCGTTATCGCCTCCGAAAACGTAGACGCTCGCCAGGTCGCCGCCGTCCTTGAAGATCTCCCAGGCGAGCACATACATCAGCGCACCGGAGAGAAGGACCGCAAGGAAGGCCCAGACATTGCGAAGACCCTTGTTTATCTTGGAAACAAGTGGTGTTGCGAAGGCAAACAGCAGTGGAATGGCAACTATCAATGCGGGGGCGTTGGCAATGAGATCATCGTAGAAGCTCATCCTCTCAACCTCCTCATCTCGTCCACCGAGCTGACCTTGAACTTCTTATAGAGCTGCATGAAGAATGCAAGGAGAAGCGCCGTTGTGGCGACCCCTATAACGATGGATGTAAGGGTCAGTGCGTGCGGTGTCGGCAGAGAATAGGCCGGAGCGCCACCACCCATGATCTGGGAGGTCATGACCGGTGCGCTCAGCCTGTCGCCGGATCGATATGCCAGGGTTATGAGGAAGAGATTGGCGCCCGTCTCTATCAGGGTGATGCCCATTGCGAGCTTGATCAGGTTCCTCTTGAACATCACAATGTAGAGACCTATGCCGATGAGCGCAACGACCGCGATGTAGGGTATTTCCGACATCATATTACTCATCCCCCTCCTTACCTGCAAATGCGAACAGTCCCATTGTCACAACGATGAGGGTGAGCCCTGCGATCACCTCGAGCCCCACCGCCATGTTCATGATCGGGATGGTCCCGGCGGAGAGCAGGGGCGCCGTGTTCGAAGGGAACCAGACCCCTTCTATCATCTCCCCCGTGTTAAGCTCCTGGCCGAAGACAGGGCTGCCTGTCCCACCTATGAAATTGAAGAAGAAGCTCCCTGCCACAAGGCCGATGAGACCGGTAACGATGAATATGAGCAGACCCGAGCTCTCGATAATGGAGTATATCTTCTTCCTCCATTTCGTGGCGCCGAAGGCCACCAGGTAAAGGGCCATCAGGGTTCCGATGATCGCCCCACCCTGAAAACCTCCGCCTGGTGTGAGGTGCCCGTGTATGATTATGTAAAGGCCGAATATCAGGATGAAGCCGAAAGCGATCTTGGTTACGGTCCTGACAACGGGTGACATCTCCTTCATTTTTCGTCACCCCCTTTCTTCCCCTTTTTACCGGGAAACGCGATACGTATGGTGGTAAGGACACCGGTGACGGCTGCGAAGAGAACGGTTGCCTCTCCAAGTGTATCGAAACCTCTGTAATCGAAGACGATCGCGGTGACGACGTTGTTGGAGTTGACCGTTCCCTCCGGGTCGACAGAGTCCTCAAGAAAATGGTCGTCCATCATGGTCCGGTCCTCTTGGATGACCTCACCGGTCTTCTCGTCGTAGATGTCTATCCGACCCGTCTCATCGTCCCAAAGGAGCTTTCCGTCGGGTCCGACATCCTGCTCGTCGTCGATGTCAAGGTCCGCGGGCTCACCCGATGGGACACCGAAGTCCCGAAGCTCGGCAACCGCGAACCCGAAAACGAACAATACCAGTGCAAGCACCGCCAGTTTCCACCCGTTGCCGATCAATACTCCTCCCTCCTTCTGGTGCCCTTGATGGCAAAGATGATGATCGCTGTTGTGAGGCCCGCTCCCACTGCAGCCTCCGCTATGGCAACATCCGGTGCCTGCAGTATGAAGAACTCCAGAGAGACAAGGAGCGAGCAGGCCGCGAGGGCGATGGCAGCGGAAACAAGGTCCTTGAACTTCACCACCATCAAGGCCGACCCCACTATACCCAGAAGTACCATGAAATGAACCGCATCATAAAGGAAGCTGAAGATATCCATCAGTCCACCTCCTCGAACTCGTCGATAACGGCCTGTTCGGGCTCGACGCCCGTCCTTCTGGCCGCCCTCGCGATGGCATGAGCCCCGGTTGGGTTTGTGAGGAGCAGGGCCACAAGGGCAAGGAACGTGTGGGAGGCAAGCGTGATGTATGAACCAACGTTCATGGAATCACCCTCGATCATCCTGTAGACTGCGAAAATGATCACGGCAAGAGCCAAAAATATCGATCCGAAGGTTGTGGCCTTCGTTGCCGCATGCAGCCTTGTGAAGACATCCGGGAACCTGTGGAGGCCGATGGAGCCCAGCAGAATGAAGAACATGGATATGATCACAAAGACTGTCATCACTATCAGCGCCCAGTCCCAGCTCATCTCTTCACCTCCTTTTCCTTGGTCGTTTCCATGTATTTGGCGATGAAAAGCGTTGTAACGAAGGCCAGGACCGCATAGACGATCCCTATGTCGATCAGAACGACCTCCTCGTAGAAGGCCCCGAGACCTATCATCATACCCACAACCAGGGTGTTCACCGTGTCGAGGGCAACGACCCTGTCAGGGGAGGTCGGACCGAGGAATACCCTGATGAGTGATATTATCACACCCACGGCCAGTGCCGCGACACCGATCAGGAGGATGTCGAAGTGGTCGAAGCTCATTCCGTCAACCTCCTTGCCCATGCGGGGAAGGAGCCGCAAACGGCATCCATCCTCTCCTTGTCGCTCCCCGTTTCCTTGACATTGATCCAGTGGACGAAGAGATCACCGTTCTTCCGGTCGATATCCACGGTCAATGTACCCGGGGTGAGAGTTATCGAATTGGCCAGGACCGTCCTTCCCAGATCGCTCCTGAGCCCAGGTCTTATCCTGACGATGCCGGGTCTTATCCTTCCAGTGATGACCCTGTAGGCAACGTCTATGTTGGCAAGCATCAGGTTCCAGAAGAAAACCGTGAGCACATAAACGATGAACATGGGCCACTTCACGGGATTGAGCATCTTGTTGTTGTCGGCCTTGCCAAGCATTGTCCGCGCCACACCTGCCGATATCAGGGAGAGGATGACACCCGCAGCCACATCCTGAAGAGCGAAGTAGGCTGTTTCGGGGTCTCCCGATCCCCAGATAAGGAGCAGATATAACACAAAAACCCCAATGAAGGTAACTAAAAATGTAAACATGTCGGGGGCCTCCATCATACCTACTAATTAGAAACCGGACGAGCATAAACGGTCAAACTATTTAAATGGTTATTATGTTGCATAAGTGCAACATTTTTGCACATCTGCTTCGCCCCGATCCCACCGGGTAATGGAAAGGATGATAATATGGTGCCAGACATAAAAAGATGTTGGACCCATCTATCCGGTGGACCCTTCCAGGACCACTATCACATCATTCACCGTGAGGTAGTTCACCTCACGTCCCTGAAAGACCCATCTCTTCTCCACCTCCGCCATTGACGAGTTGAGGGTGACCTCGCCCCCCCCATCTCCGGGATCGAAGCTTATCTGCCCCTCGGCATCCATCATGGCTGCCAGGGACTCACCCTTCAGAGGGTGCTTGAAGGCCGATACGATTGCCTTCATCCTCTCTCTGTATTTCGGTCCGAGTTCGTGGAAGACCGGCCTGATCCCCGAGATCTCCCTTGACAGGTCCTCCGATCTCTCCAGGGTGACCTCCTCGGCCTTCACGGTCCCCTTGATGTCCTCCAGGGACCCTTCGAGGAGCCCGTGGTCCTTTGTTATCAATCTCACCGGACCCATGGAGGCCCCAAGGGCGATCTTGTTGTCGCTCTTGTAACGTCTTATGCTCTTGACTATCTCGGCTGCCAGCAAACCCTTTGCGGCCCCCGATTCATCCTTGAGGACAGGTTTGGGCCACCGGGAGATATGTATCGACCTGTTCCCTTCGAACTTCCTGAAATGCTCCTGATATACATCCTCCGCAATATGAGGAAGGAAGGGGGCCAGAAGCTTCGGTATCCCCAGGCCCAGGGTGTATGAGGCGTATATGGTTGCCATGTCACCGTCTTTCAGGCGGTGCTTGATGAGTTCCAGGTACTGGTCCGCGACCTCCAGCCACATGAAGTCCACAACTGACTTCACTGCCTTGTCGAACTGATACCCGTCGGCTGCCATTGTTGCTTCCTCCACGACTTCCGAATACCTGTTGAGTATCCATCTGTCCACCGGATGGAGAACCGAGCTGTCCGAGCGCACCCTTTCCCTTATGGCGAGCAGTTCCTCCGGTTTGAGATCGATGAAGGATCGAGAGAGCAATCGCTCGACGTTGAAGAGCTTCCTGACAATCTGGCCCCCCCTCTTTACGTCCTTTATCCTGAAGGGATGGTCCTTTCCGAGCGTGCATGTTGCGGCATAGTACCTTATGGCATCGGCACCGAACCTGGAATGATATTCCAGAGGGTCCACCGCATTTCCTTTCGAAGCGTGCATGGGTGTGCCGTCCGGAGCGAGGATGAATCCGCCCATCATTATCGTATCCCAGGGGTTGTCCCCCGCGAGCTTGAGTCCCCTGACGATGGAATAGAAAGCCCATGTTCGGATGATATCGTGGGACTGGGGTCTGAGAGACATTGGATAGAGTTTCCTGAACTTTTTTTCGTCCCTTATCCAAAATGAGTTGTAAAGCGGTGTGATGGAGGAGTCCATCCATGTATCGAATACCTCCTCAGACCCTTTCAGCTTACCACCGCATCGGGGGCAGCTGTCAACCGGGGGTTCGTCGAGGGTGGGGTCCACGTAGCAGTCGGATTCCTCGGGGAGGACGGGGTTTCCGCAGTCAACACACTCCCAGACCGGGATGGGGGTGGCGAAGTAGCGCTGCCTGGATATGACCCAGTCCCAGGAAAGGGAGTTCACCCATTCCCTGAGCCGGACCTTCATGAACTCCGGGAACCATTGGATCTCATCCGCGGCCTTCAGGACTTCGTCCTTCATGTCGAGTATCCTCAAGAACCACTGTGGAACCTGAAGATATTCTATCGCGGTGTGGCACCTCCAGCAGGTTCCGACGTTCTGCGGGTTTTCCTCCTGTTTCACGAGGAGTCCGTAATCCTTCAGGTCCTTGATGATCTCCTTCCTTGCTTCCTTCAACTCCATACCGGAGTATCTGCCGGAAAGCTCCGTCATCCTGCCGTGCTCGTCTATGCCTTTTTCCAGGTCCAGACCGTATTTGAAGACCCATCTCAGGTCCTCTTTATCCCCTATGGTGCAGATCATTACCACCCCGGAGCCGAAATCCATCTTCACGGCGTCATCGGAGACCACCGGGACCTTCCGTTCGAATACAGGGGTCAGAAGCTCTTTTCCCACAAGCTCCCTGTACCTGTCGTCTTCAGGATGGACGGCCACGAGCTGACATGTGCAAAGGAGCTCTGGCCTGGTTGTCGCTATCTCGACCTTCCTTTCCGGATCGTCCGCCAGGGAAAAGAGGATCGTGTTGAGCTTTGTCAGATTGTCCTGGTATTCCACCTCGGATTCCGCCAGAGCGGTCCCGCACCTGGGGCACCAGTTCACCGGATGATTTGCCTTGTATATCCTTCCGTCGCGGAAGAGACGGATGAAGGATATCTGGGTGAGCCTTCTGTAGTATTTTGCATCGGTCTGATAGTAAACGGATGGGTCCATGCTCTCCCCGAAGATCCGGAACTGTCTGGTCATCTCGGCGATATTGTCGTTCGCGAACTCCTCGCATAACCGGATGAACTCATGCCTGTCATACTCCCTCATGTGTATGCCGTACTTCTTCTCCACACGTACCTCTATAGGCATGCCGTTGACGTCAAAGCAGAGCGGAAACATCACATTGTAACCCCTCATACGCTTGTACCTGGCCACGAAGTCGATATGCGTGTAATGGACGGCATGACCTGCGTGGAGAGGGCCCGAGGCATATCTCGGTGGATTGTCGATGGTGAACGGTTCCTTTTCGGAATCCTGGTCGAAATGGTATACCTTCTCATCCTCCCAGAACTTCTGCCAACGCTCCTCAATGGCCCTGAGATCATATCCCGTATCGGAGCCGTTTTGTTCATTTTCTTCCGGATGGCCGCTGTTCTCGCTCATATCCATTCACCTTTTTGCGGGAGGGGTCGCGTACCCTGCTCGAAGGTTCCGTGGTAAAACTTTTCTTGTATTTAATAAAACGGGGGAGCCATTCAAGCGTCCTCCGGGGACCGATAGGTTAAAACCCATCTTTAGAATATTGGTGAGTGATGGGACGTGAACTTGACAGGGGCCCTCTGGTATGTTTTTTTCTGCTTTCGGCAGCGTTCTTGCTGGTGATCCCCGGTTCGATCGTGGCCGTTGACAGGATATCCACGGTTTACGAGGACAGGGAGGAGGATGTGGTGATGGACAGCAAAAAGGGACCCCTTGACAGGCTGATGGACCTCGAGAACATCGAAGGGGAGAAGGCCAATGATATCATGGAGGCACCCAACATCGATATCACGAGCCTGACCATGATCGAGGACAACACCTACGTTTCTTTCATAATCACGGTGGACCAGAAGATCCAGATAGACCGCAATTACACATACCTTGTCTGCGGATATACCCGGGAGGACCCGGAGGAATACGAGACCTTCGATTTCATCATCTCATATTCCGGAGGAGAAACCTCCTACAGAATATGGGGAGAAGGGGACTACATCGAAGGGGCCAATGTCTCCATCATCAAGATAGAGGGGGCGACCATCAACCTTACCATGAACCGAAACCATTTCATTCTCAACGTGAACGACCCTTACCTGGTGTGTGCGATCGTGATCCTTCAGACCGGTGAGGGGAAGGATCGGTTCATCGATTACGTGATAACGAACGATGAAAACAGCAACGGGAATGCCGGACTTGACCAGACCACCCTCGTTGTGATACAGATGGTATTCATAGGTATCCTGGTAGTGTCGATGCTGCTCCTTTGGAACTTCTGGGCCCGGAAAAAAGGGACCGAGATCGAGGGCGGTGTCTGCCCCAAATGCGAGGCGAGGCTTGACAAGAACCTGGATTTCTGCCCTCATTGCGGATCATTCATCAGAGGGCCGCAGGCGGACAGGGAGAACCCGAAACCCCGGATAGTGAGCCCTCTTGATCTGGAAAAAGAGGAATGATCCGGGCCGCCTGGAAAGTATCAGAGGAATTCTTCCTGCACCTTGACAACCTCCGTGCTGTCACTGCAGGCGGAATAAGCCTCGAGGGGCTCCATGTTGATCTTTATGAAGTTCTCTCCCCATGTATAGATCGACATCATGTTGGCGGCCTGGTCCTTCATTCCCAGGATGTAGTATGTTGCGGCCAGTGCTTCAAGCGTTGAAAGCTCACCCCATTTTCCGAACTTCACGGGGTTCACCGCCATCAGCAGGGGCAGGGCTCTTGAATGGACCTTTCTGACCTTTCTGAACCTGCTGAAGACCTTCTCCGCTTCCTCCCACGAGCAGTCGATGGCCGCAATGCCTCTTTTTTCTAATATCACCCTGTCCGCCGGTGAAAGGGCAACCTTGGTGAAGGGATCGAGGAGCAGATATTTGTGCGGGATATCGTGGAAATGCTCCACCATCCTGGCCTTTCCGAACCTGACCATCTTCCGGGCGCTGCATTTCTTCGGATCATCCTGGGACAGATGCAGGATCAGTGGAAGTATCATCCCGGATCGCCGCCTTCAATGGGTTCCACGAAACCCCCCTTGTGCAGGATCTCCGCGATCTCCGGGGGAAGCAGGGCCACATCCTCCTTCTTCATCGATACGGACGTGTCATCAGGACACATGAAGGTAGTGATATCCTTGAGTGCCCTTACCAGCACCATGTTATCCGGAACGTCCCTTCCGGGATCCCCCGGTGGAACATCGACCGGCACGGGGGTCCTGGCGGAGGGAGCTTCCTTGACCCTGGTGGTATCGATCTTCCTGGGTGTGGTTTTTTGGGGTCTTTCGGGCTCTGATCCCAGGTAGTCCACTATCGGAGTGTTTATTCCGGTCTCTCCCTTTATGGGCTCGTTGGATCTGGGCCCGATCTTCAATACCCTCTCCCGGATCTTCTCCAGTTCGAACTTCAGGGAGAAGAAGAGGTCCATCTCATCATGGACCATTGCCTCGGTTGATTGAGAGATCTTCCTGGCAGAGTTCATTGCCATTAGAACGATCTTTCGCTCCCTGGTGTTGTATATGTTCATGAGGATGTCCTTCGATCTCCGGTACTCCTCCGTCAGTCTGTAATACACCTCGGTGGGGTTCTGCTCGCTCCCGGCTTTTGTGTTCTCTATCCTCGCAAGTGTGGACTTGAGATGCGAAACGGCACGCTCGTAGAAATCGTCAGGGAGCCTGGTAAGGCTTGGGGAACCCCTTTCGGCTTCATGGACCTCCCCTATCTCCTGAAGGATGGCCCTGCTGGACGTTTCCTTCTTTTCATCCATCATCTCGACGGGTTATCCTGCTTCCATTTCAAATATGTGTCGATTGCGTGTGACCTCCAACCATCTTTTATATGTATGTATACCATCCCCCAAACATGAAAAAGTACTGGCCCATCCTGCTGGCAGGGGCCCTGCTCTTCACTCTGTTCGTACCGGAGGCAAAAGGAGCTTCCGCATCCCTATCGCTCGAGGATGACGAGTTCTACATCTCGGTAGACCCCAGCGACCCGGAACAGGGATATCTCGAGATAAACGGCCAGGTCAAGGGTGAGTTCGATCGACTGACAGAGGCTCTGAACGTTCAGCTTTCTGTTAACATCACCGAGGAGTACGACGGTGAGCCGACGGGAAGGTACTGGGCGTGTGATGCGACCTTCGATGATGAGACGGTCACCCCCGAAGAGACCCTGCTGAACTACAATCAGAGATCCGCCGATTTCACGGTCCTTCTCAGCCCCGACCTCTACGATCCCGAAGGAGGGGACATCATTGTGCCTCCCGGCCTGTCACCGCTCATAGAGGGGAAAATGGTACTCACCATGAGCTACACCGGAACCAATGAAGGCAATGATGTGGAGATCGCATCGATATTTCCGGATTATTACCATCTGATAAATCTTACGACCCCTACCGATCCCATCGAGGTCAGGGCCGGAAACAAGCTCAACTACACCCTGAGGCTGAAGAACGCGGGGAACGAGCCAGAGGATGTGATGATCGAGATCCCCGTGCTCGAGGACCTTGAGGCCGATGGGTGGACAACGTCATTGAGCATCGACCGTGTCCTTGGAATGAAGCCCGGCGAGGAGGTCAGACCTGTCCTTTTACTGGAGGCTCCAAAGGAGATATCCTTCGACAGTAATCTGGACCTCAAGATAAGGGCGTATACACTGGATATCAACCCCGACACCGAGGAGCCGCTTTCAAGCAAGGATCTGGAAATAGAACTGAGATTGATACATTCCAAGGTGACAGATCCTATAACGGATGATGATGACGATGATGATATCGTCGAGACACCGGAATCCTCACCCTATGCCGTTGTCGCCGTAATAGCCATACTTGTGATACTTTCCCTTGTGGTGATCATACTTCTCTTCGTCAAGAGAGGTGGAGGGGACGAAGGAGATGATGAGGACCTGTATTCGGCCCCGGTGAGGATCTGATCTCACGGGAGCAGCGCCATCCTCCTTGCTATCAGGAAGTAGGCCATGTAAAGGGGAACCTCCGTTTCACCCTCCTTCAGGGAGAAGCTCTCCCTGCCCAGTGACTGCTCCACGTTTCTTGTTACGTTCACCTTCACGGGATCGGGGCCCAGAGCTACTGCATCCCTGAGCGGATCGAAATCTTCGATGGAATCCATATCCACCTCGACCACCCTGAGTCCGGTCTTTCCATGGAGGGAGCCGGGGCATCTGATCAGCCTCTTGATATCCGTTGTTACGGGTTCGTCCGTCTCACCGCTCAGATCGATGGATGAGAAGCTCGCGGCAAGTGTGAGGAAATCGTTGTCCCTCCATTTTTTTGATGTCTGGGTGAAACTGTCTTTAGAGATCATCTTCTTCGCGGTCCTACCATCATCTTCATAGAAGAGCTCCTCGATCATCGATTGACATTTCTTCTCCTTTATACCCAATTTCTTCTGATCCGATATCCTCAGTATGTAATTCACCTGCTCCTTTTTGGTTTCAAATTCCATCAGTTTACGAAGGAGACGGTCCTTTCCCTCGTATATCTTGGTTATCCAGCCCCCATCATTTCTGTTCCGGAAATCCCTCTCCTCTTTGTAGGATCGGAATTTGGGGTTGTAATCAGTGGTCTTCTTCGGAAAAAGCTTCGAGAAATCAAGGCCCCTCCCTGTTATGTAATCAACGATCTGTCTTCTTGCCCTGCTGTCAAGCTTCAGTACCTCCGGGGCCCGGACGTGGACATGGTATCCCCTCCCCCCGGAGAAATGAAGATGCGTGTGTTCCCTCGGGAGTCCGAGATCATCGAGTATGAAATCGAAAAGCAGCCTCTTGACCTCTTTCTTGACCTCTTTCAACTGCTCCTCGTATGTCATCTGGTCGGCATCTGGAAGATGGTCCGCATCAAGGTCGAATATCAGGTCCGCTCCCATCCAGGTCTTGAACTTTTCACCCATTGGCTGGAGACCTGGCTCCTGGTAATAGGCCACGGAGTAATAGGAATGCATGGGAGCGGTCTCCCGGAAGAACCGGTCTATGTCGGACCTCCGGGCGAATGCGATATGCCGAAACATCATCTTCCCGCCGAAGGGGAAGAAACCCCACTCCCTCCTTGCGAACCGGAAGGGAGGCTCCACGGGGCATCTTCTGTAATGCTCCCTGAAAGTTTCCTTCAGGAATACGATCTCGCGAGGGAGCTTTCCCCCGTTTTCCAGGGACATATCGTGTCAATTACTTTGAGATATTTACTCCTTGAGTGCAGGGGCCCCGAAAGTATAACCTGATAACATCATAAGGTTCGAAAATGTGTAAAAAATGCACAGATGTCCCCGATGCGGATGACCGTTTACATAAAATAGAAATATTTGTCCCTTGTTAAACGGTGGGTTTATCCTGGCAGGGATGTGCCCGATATCCACGCTGTCATCACATTGGTCACGGGTTCTTGTTCAACACGCTGCGTCGTGTGTTATCAATGGAACCCCAGGTGCGATCTTTTCAAACTTGCACACACCGATGACATGCCGACCGAAAGCAGGGGGATACAGATGAAGGCCTTGAGCAAGGAAAACTGGTTGGAATTCATAGACAGGCTTATCAGTGAAAGCGGGAAGGAAGTGATCGGAGTTAAGGCAAAGGGCTCGAAGTTCGTTTTCGCGCCCCTTGAAGAGGCGAAAGAACTGAGGCTGGACTACGATGTTACGATCCTTCCTCCGAAAAAACAGCTTCTGCCTCCCCACGAGGAGCTCCTGACATACGACATCACGAAACCCTTCGAGGTACTTTCCCGGATGGATGATCAGGAAAAGATCCTTGTCGGCGTCCATCCGTACGACGTTATGGCAATACACCAGATGGACGAGATATACCTGGGAACACACACGGATGACCATTACGACAGCAGAAGAAAGAACACCATGATCATCGCCTCGGATATACTGAACGTATCCGAGAGGTCCTTTGCCGGAAGCCTCGGAACACACGTGGTCGAGACGGGGTTCGACCTCCTGGTTACCGATATCGGGAACTCTATGATAGTTAATATCGGAAGCGAGAAGGGAGAGGAGCTGATCTCGAAATACGCAGTCGTGAGGAATGCAAATCCCAAGGAGATCGAGGCCGTGGACAGGCTGAGAGAGGAGCTTCCGGGGAAATACAGGAGAAAGCTGAAGGTAGACAAATACCAGTGGGAGAAGCTTCTATCCGAGAACTACGAGCACCCCATCTGGGAGGAGAATTCGAAAAAATGCCTGACCTGCGGCAGTTGCACGCTTGTGTGTCCCACATGCTTCTGCTACGATGTCCAGGATGTGGTGAACATCAATCTGAAGGAGGGACAGAGGATGAGGACCTGGGACGGATGCCTTCTGAGGGAGTTCACAGCAGTCGCCGGGGGGGAGGTATTCAGGGAAACGGTCAAGGAAAGATACAGACACAGGTACTACAGGAAGGGAATGTACCTCCCCGTAAGGAACGGTTTCGTTGCCTGCGTCGGCTGCGGAAGATGCGCTACCCAGTGCCTTCCGGACATAGCAGACCCGCTCGAGGTCATGAATGTTCTTGCCTCGTATTCGATGCACGAGAAACATGATATGCCCATACCCGACGTGAAGCAGAAGGGCATAACGGACGATCTCCTCATTCCGGAGGCCGCCACCATCGTGAGGAAGGAGAGGCAGACGGATATGGAAACCCTGTATGTGCTCAAGCTCGACAGCGGAAAGGAGCTGGGACACAGACCGGGGCAGTTCGTGGAAGTATCCATATTCGGGGTGGGGGAGGCGCCCATCTCCGTCTCCTCCTCTCCCGGAGGGGAGACATTCGAGCTTCTGGTAAGAAGGATCGGAGATCTCACAACGAAACTCGAGACACTGAAGATCGGGGACAAGGTTGGCATAAGGGGGCCCTTCGGAAACGGTTTCGATGTCAAGGAGCTCGAGGGCAAGGACCTTTTGTTCATATCCGGAGGATGCGGACTTGCACCCACAAGATCCCTCATCGAATATGTATTCGAGCACAGGAGCGATTTCGGCAAGGTCACCATTCTCTACGGGTGCAAGGAACCTGGTGCCATACTCTTCAACGATGATCTCAAGAGGTGGCACGACCAGAACGATACGGTTCTGGAGACGACCGTTGACGGCTGCCCTGACGGCCAGTGCTGGGACGGGAACATAGGGGTGATCACGACCCTTTTCCCCCGGATAGATTTCGATCCGGCCTCAACAATATCGATAATAGTTGGACCCCCCGTCATGTACAAGTTCGTGATAAAGGAGCTCAAGGGACGAAATGTTCCGGATGAGAACATCATCGTCTCCCTCGAGAGAAGAATGAAGTGCGGTGTGGGTAAATGCGGCCACTGCCAGATGAACGGCATCTACGTTTGCCTGGAGGGCCCTGTCTTCAAATACAAGGATGTGAAGGACCTGCCGGAGGCGTTCTGATGAAACCAAGGGTTGCTTTCTTTGATTTTGCCAGCTGCGAGGGATGCCAGCTTCAGGTGGTGAACCTCGAGGAGAAGATACTCGACCTGATTGACGTTGTAGAGATCGTATCGTTCAGGGAAGCCATGAAGGAGCATTCGGACGACTACGATATAGCCTTCATCGAGGGCTCCATCCAGAGGCCAATGGACGAAGAGAGGTTGAAGAAGATAAGGAAGAACGCCAAAATACTCGTGGCCCTTGGTGCCTGTGCATGCATCGGCGGAGTGAACAAACTCCGGAACGAGTGGACCGTGGACCAGGTCAAGGAAGAGGTCTACAAGGATGCGGACATCGAAGGAAACGATCTCTTTGACGTTTTTCCCACCAAGGCCGTTGACGAGGTTGTGGATGTTGATTTCTACATTCCCGGCTGCCCCATCAACCGCAATGAATTCGTGAAGATCGTCTCCCAGATAGCAATAGGCAGGAAGCCAAAGCTCCCTTCCTACCCTGTCTGCGTGGAGTGCAAGAAGAACGAGAATATCTGCGTCTTCGAACTGGGCAAGTTCTGTCTGGGTCCGGTCACAAGAGCGGGATGCGATGCTATCTGCCCCTCGTTCCAGGACGGATGCGAGGGATGCAGGGGATTTCTGGACGATCCGAAGATGAACTGTCAGAAGGATGTTCTGAGGAAATACGGCATCACACTGGACGAGATGATGAAGCGTTTAAACATGTTCAACTACAAGAAGGGGGTGTACTGAATGCCGGAGGATGTCAACATACACGTGAAGCACCTTACCAGAGTGGAAGGGCACGGAAACATCATATTCAACACAAAGAATGGCAAGGTATCGAACGTGATCTGGGAAGTTGACGAGGCACCGAGGTTCTTCGAGGCATTCGTCCGGGGTAAAAGCTACCACCAGCTCTCCCACATCACATCGAGGATATGCGGTATCTGCTCCATCGGCCATTCACTGGCCTCCCTCAGGGCAACGGAAGCGGCAATGAAGGTCGAGATATCCGAGCAGACCGAGCTTCTCCGTAGGCTTGCCCTCCACGGAGAGAATATGCAGAGCCATTCTCTCCATGTTGGATACCTGGTTGCACCGGACCTTCTCGGGGCCCCTTCCGTGGTTCCGCTGGTGAAGACGCACAGGGAAGCCGTGGTGAAGATCGTGAGGCTCCACAAACTTGCAAACTACCTTTCCGACCTCACCTGCGGGAGGACCATACATCCGATAACCCTCGAGGTCGGGGGATTCACCGCCATACCCACCGAGAAGCAGCTCGTTGAAGTTAGAAAGCAACTGGTTCAGGGGATGGAAGTGACGGGGGAGGTCGCGGGGATAGTCCTTGCAAACGCCGACAAGCTCCCGGATTTCCAAAGGGAAACGGAGTTCATCGGATTGACCAATGATGACCATTACGCATATTACAAGGGCGATATCGCTTCGACGGACGGAGGCAGGTGGCCGCCTGAGGATTATCTGAAGATAGCAAACGAATACGTTGTCCCCCAGTCAACGGCCAAACACTCAAAACACAACAGGGATTCCTACATGGTCGGGGCCCTGGCGAGGTTGAATCTCAATTACAGGCACCTGACCGACGAGGCGAAGGCCGTTGCGGAGATGTTCGGATTGAAGCCCGTTTGTCACAATCCCTACATGAACAGCGTTGCCCAGCTCGTGGAGATAATGGATTCCCTCGTGGATTCCACCAAGATCATAAACGAGCTTCTTTCCAGGGGTCTGAAGGAGGAGAAGAACGAGATGGAGATCAGGGCAGGGCGCGGTGTCGGAGCTGTCGAGGTCCCGAGGGGAATACTGTTCCACGACTACACCATCGACAAGCTCGGGAACTGTATCAAGGCGAACTGCATCATTCCCACCAATCAGAACCACGGCAACATCCAGAAGGATATGGAGGCCATTGCTCCGACGCTTCTCGGTAAACCGGAGAAGGAGATCGAGCTGACACTCGAGATGCTGGTTCGGGCCTATGATCCGTGTATATCCTGTTCGACACACTACCTGAACGTGAAGTTCAAGTGAAGTGGATCGCTCTGAAACCTTATATCCGCAATCAGCATCAGGTTTGATGCCATGAAAAGAGCCGTGATGGGGGTGGGGAACGAGTTCATGGGGGACGACGGGATCGGGCCCCTTCTTATTTCCAGACTCAAAGAGCTTGAGGGATTCCCTACTGATGTTGATCTTGTGGATGAAGGTTCCGGGGGGATGAGGATCATCCATGACCTGGATGGATACGACAGGGTCCTGATCATCGATGCGGCGGACTTCGGTGGGGCCCCGGGGGATTACAAAGTGTTCAGACCCGAGGATGTGGAAACGGTCAAGGAGATATCGGGAAGGTCTCTCCATGAGATGGACCTCATCAAGACCATTGAATTGGCGAGGTTGATGGGGAAGGCCCCTTCCGAGATCATGATCATGGCGATACAGCCGGAAAGGGTTGAGATGTCGCATGGGATATCGCTTCCATTGAGGGACAGGATCGATGAGTACATCGGAGGGATCGTATCCGTATTTCCGTAACTGGGTAGGAATCGAAACGGGAGCAGTATCGACCGTATGGTTTTAATATCACCCGTTATTTCCCCTTACGTTCCAAAGCAACTGGGCCAGTAGCTTAGCCTGGTGGAGCACCCGGCTCATAACCGGGTGGTCGTCGGTTCGAATCCGGCCTGGCCCACTGATTGATTTGTCGTTAGTCTGGCCCTCTAATTTGTCTTCGAATTTTTTCATGATAATTACCACCTCGTTAGTTCCAGTTCATTGTCGTATAATATCCTCCATACGCTTCTCATAGATCGTTTTTAGAGCGGATCTTAGATTATCAACGGGAGCTCCGATATATCTCAGGGTTTCTCTCGTATCTCTGTGTCCCAGGATCGTGGCCAATGTTTCAACAGGAACCCCATATTCCCATCCCTGTCTGGCCCATGTCCTTCTAAGATCATGAAAGCTGAAATGGAACCCTGCTCTCTGTGATATTTTTTTTAGGATCCTGTCCATGCCACTTCGACAAATGATATTTTTGTTCGGTCCCTTCAATCGGATCAATAGCCATGGAGTATCTTGAGGATATCTGGCAAGAATATTCTCTCTCTCCTCCATCCATTTTTCAAGGATCATGGGTGTGTCTGGACTGAAAGGTATCGATCTGATCTTCATTCCTTTACCGAGAACGGAGATCCATTCATTTGGAACATCGATGTCCTGCACTCTGATCTTTGACATCTCCTCCCTTCTCATTCCCATCCCGAGTCCCAGATGGATGATCATTGCTTCTCTTGGATCCATTTCCAGGTCGAGCAGGGCTGAGACCTGAGCACTATCGAGCCATCGGACATTGATCCTCACGTCTTTTGGATCCTTCCATCTCATGGTCTCGATTACGTTGTTTCCGCAGAACTTCAGGAACTGATTGATATGTGTCCGATAATGACTTCTGTTCCTTCCGGGTTGGAACCCGATTACTCTTCCTTGAAGGGTATCTCTCTCCCAATTCTTGAAGAAATCCAGGATATGGTCCTTTGTCACCTCGGAAGGCGGGACCTCACCAATGAAATTAAGGAAATGCGTTATTATTCTTCGAGCTTCGTAAATGTATCTAGGTACAAACTCTCCCTCGATCTGCCATTGAGTGAACTCGTTCAATTTATTCCAGCATTTTCGAGGTCGCCCGGCTATGGGAATACCCCCCACTCAATGAGGTTAAAAAAAGAGTTGGAGACCAAAGCATCCCAAATCCTTGGTCTCCTGGATTTCAGCATCCCACCCCCGCAGATGTGTTCATTGGGGACTCGAATGAGGTGTTTGGTGAAACCCCCTTCCCGTGATGATTGGCTTGAGAATAATGAAACGGAAAGGGGATTTCAGGGTGTTCGACTTGCCAAGTCATCAACCCTTAATACCCATAGTTCTATTAAAACTATTTGCACCCTTTGTTTTATTACCATTATGGGGGTTAGTATTATTAGTTCTAATAGTTATATGGGTATTGATGTCTACCAGTGGAGATAAAGTCCTTATTCAACTTACTCCTGAGTTGAGGAAACAACTCAAAGTACTCAAAGCAAAATATGATATGCAGTCATATGATGATCTGATTGAGTACCTACTTAAGAAAAATGGTTATTGGGACGAAAGCCTGGAAGAGAAATAAAATAGAATTTCCTTCAGATCATGGTTTCCCCCTTAACAAATATTCGATCTTCTCCTTGTAGTTTGAACCCGGAACCATTTCAAGCCTACCCACAATAACGCTACTGAGCCAAATTGAACCATCGCTTATTTCAACGTAATCATTCAAGGTATTCCACACCCCTCCCAGACGCTCTAATAGGGGTATCCAGAACCATTGAAATAAGTTACGGATGCCATTATCATAAATGATAAATGAGCCGATACTTGTTTAAATAATTCTAATAATGATTCTGACGGTCCAATTCATTGTTATCCGTTAGGTCTTTTGGATATCAACGCACTCAATCCTCTCTAATGAACTGGACCTCATATCTGATTATTCATAAATTGATAAAATTAAAGTAGCAATAGCGAATATTGCTTTTATTATTGTATCTCGAAAAATATGCACTTCATCATGAGAAAAATAGTATTTATCACTCACAAGATTTTTTTCTGTTTACATATTATAGAAAGATATATTAACCATCTACTGACGATTATCCCATATCATAATTAAGGCAAAAACTGGATCTATATGGATATCACTGAAAAGGTTACAATATTAAACTTGTTCAAGTAAATTTCCAACACCTCTCTGGACCATTTCCGTGAAAAATGCAGGAATGGCTGATGTGTCACCATGTGGCCCCGCCCAAAAGCGCAGGTTTCTCCCCCCGCAACTAAGAGAGAGAGCAGTATAGTAGAGGTCGGTTCGGAGGTCGACGATGTGGGCAGTGAGAGAGGCCGTTTCGACGGCATCACTCCGGATGAAAAAATCCCGGCGAGGGTAAGGGTTTGGTCCATTCTTCAGGATCGTCCGAAGATCCCGACAAAGGAGCTCATGAGGATCCTGAAGATAGATAGCAGGACCTTGATCCAGAAGTATAGGAAAGAATACACTGGAAGGATTAAGGTAAAATTTAAGAATTGATTAAGATGATTATAAAACGAATAACGTTTGGCCGGTATCTGAAGTTCCCCGAAGGGGAATTTGGGCCGAGCGAGCGCAGCGAAGCGAGCCAGATAGCCGCATGTTATATGCTCCGAGCGTCAGCGAGGACGAGGGAACGACAGCGACCGAAGAGTAAAAATTCCACACGTTTTATTAACACCCTTATATATTTTATCGGGCAGGGTGATTATTTTACCGTGTAAGCCAAATACAATTACAGTTAATACTCATGATGGGACTGATAAATTCAAAAAAGCTCTTGCTATTCTTTTTAATAATGGATGCCTTAGCATTACAAAAGAGTTTTGGTCCATCAGTGGTCTCTTGATAAAATGGGTAGTATTTCTTTAATTGTCTTTTACCATACATACCTTCAAAAGATGAAGGTCTAACTGATTGTGCATTAATTTCTGTTATAGATACGAAATTATCCCAATCAGCCAATATCCAATTTTCAATCATTCTATCGGCTACACCGATAATTAAATTATTTTTATTGGCTCCATTTTTTTCTAATTCTTTATGCAATTCAGAAATAATTTTCTTTGAACAAATTGCTCTTCCTTCTCGATCAATTAAAATGATAATTGGGTCGTGTTTCCTTTGTAAAAGTCTTATTGAAGGGGCTATTTTTTTTGCAATTGCGGGAATAGTTACTTTTTTCCCATTTAATCCCGTTATTCTGATAGGGGCATCAATTTTTAATCTTTGAAGTATTAATTTTTCCATCTGGCCATCTATGAAAAAAGCGGGTTTAATGGGTTTCACCATAATTTCACCCACCTTGTAAATCACCTGTAATATAGAAATGTCCTGGGCCAAATCCTGTGTTAGATATTTCCTTTTTTATAGCTCTAATATTTTTAACTCTCTTTGCGTTTGTCTTTCCATCATTCATGGAGACGATAATAATTTCTTTAGGTATTGCAGAGTTTAGTAAAGACTCGCTATGTGTAGTCATAAGAATAAATGACATCTTACTAATATTATTTCTCATTATTTTAATAATCTCTGATTGCATCCATGGATGTAAAAAATTCTCAGGCTCTTCAATAGAGAAAATATTTCGAGACGTAAAAATCGCGGTAATTAAGGTCATCCATTTTATTGTACCATCAGACATTTGGGATAATGGTAATATTGCTTCTTTTTCATTCTTTCCTTTTATTGATATCTTGACGTTTAAGTTGTTGCTAAATGGATCATTATCTACATCAATGTCTGTAATAGAATCATTTGCCAATCTGACGTTCTCAATAATTTTATTGAATGTTTTTTCGCCCAGAACATCTTCTTCTGGCCCTTCATATCCATGGTAATATCGTGGAAAAAAATTCCTGCTAATATAACGGTAACCCCTCCACTCTCTTCTTTTCATTGCATACAGTGTGGCCGCAAGGCCAGAACCATTCTTTTGAATTCCAGGAGCTTTTGCTACATCTTCTGACTTTTTCACTTCACTAGGGATAATGTTGAATGTTTCTCCACCTTTTAAATCAGCCATTATTTCATATATATATTCAGGTTCTAAGGTTCTTAAAAACGTGTTAAATATGGAATTTGAAAAAAGATTCCATATTTGAAGAGAACCAGTAATCATTTTTTTTATATCAAAATCTTTTCCCTGTCTATGTAAGGTATGACGTAACCCGCTCATCTTTTCATCAAATGTATGTAATTCAAGCTCAGTTTTTAATTCCGGTGTGGTTATTTGTTCAATGTCCAAAATGATTTTATCTTTATTGTCGGTAATTTTTAGTCTCTGATTACTGAAATAAATTACTTTTTCAGGAGACAATTCGATATTGAAATCATATGAATAGGATATTCTTTTTTCTTGGGGTTTCTCTCTTGAAGAAGGCTTTTTTGTTACAATATTAATCGTTTTTTCTCCTATAATTCTACCTTTAATATTGTTTTGATATTCATTTTCTCCAACTTTTTTTAAAATAGAGCCGGCTCCACCAACCTTACTGAACGCCTCTGATAATTCACAATCAACGATATTTGATATAAACTCAAAGAAAAGAACAATATTAGTTTTCCCAGCACCATTAGGACCTACTAAAATATTTAATCCTGGTTTTAATTCTAATTTGAAATCGGACAACGATTTAAATCCATCTACTTCGATTTTTATTATCATGGTATTTTCATCCCAATGTTATATCGCTATTTAAGTATTGCATTCGTCACCCTGCCCGTGGATAATCGTGGAATTTTTATTGCATATAACTTTCGCATTAACCGAGCTTAATGGAGTTATGGCGAAATTTTCCTCTCCTTGAATCAAATCCAGATTCAGGTTCATTCACCTCCAATCGTTTTCCCTATTATGAGCCAACACCTCTGAAAGATAATAAACTTTTTGTCAAGAAGGCTCTCGAACTGAAGAAAACCGTTCTTTACATGAGAGTATCTACCGGAGATTAAATCGTCGAGAACCAAAGACATTGATTTGAACATTATCATAATAGAAGCAATGTTGGAACTGCTTTTTCAGTTATTATGAATAAACTTGATGAGACAATCAGATCGAGGAATAATAAAGAGACAAGAGATTTTCATAAGATTTAGAATTCTTCTATTAAAGACAAGTCCAGTGCAATAGGAGAGGATTGAGTGCGTTGATAAGGAGCTATTGCACTGGATATCTAATCAAAAGATAGATCACCTTTAATATTTCCCTTCGTATTATCAGTTGTAGAATAATTGTCCAGTGCTAAAGAATGAATAGGCATGTCAGAGGGGATATCGACACAATGGCGATGCACTGGACGATTATGATATGGACCTCACAAGAAAAATAATTTTCCTTGATGCTATCAGGAAAGAAAGAGTGAGAAGAGGGACACCTGGCCAGCGATTCTTGAGAGGTGATGTCCTTCTTCTCGTTTTGTCAGGCTTATTTCCCAGTGTTTGACGTTGAGGGGATCAGGGATCTCTCGCGCCCGATCACCCAGATCAGGAAGATATTTCCAGGATCCGGACGGAATGGAAGGGAGTAGATTAAAAATAAATTGACCTGAGAACCTGTCCAAGAATTGGTTTGCGTTCGCATGGAGGGGTATTTTCTCTTGAGAAATGGCAGAGTTTTCTCTATCACTTTTCCTTCGATGAGATTATTATTGATATCTCGGACAGGCTCAGAGAAAGATTTAATATCTCAAATTCCTATCTTGTTCACGTAATAGGCTGTAGAACACACAATACTAATCCAAAAGTCCACTACTAATAGAAGTAAAGATATGTACAAGTAATAATGGTTATAAAAATTTTTAGAATCATTATGAGAGGAGATGTGGTATGTCTGAAGATATAGCAAAATCATATTTAAAAGAATTAATACGTAAAAGGAATATTTGTATTATTGCGGGAGCAGGTATCTCAATATATAGTGGATTACCTCTTTGGAATGAATTAAAAGATATTGTTCATGATGATTTTTCTGATACATCTCAATTTCAGGAGTTTTTTGAAAAGGAACCTGCTGAGCTTATCTGGGAATTAAATATGATCATACCAAATTTTAAAAATAAATACAAATCCGAGCTTAAGACTATTTTTAAAGAAGCTGAACCATCGGACACTCATCTAGAATTATTAAAATTGCGTCCTCAATTAATAGTAACTACAAATATTGATCCTCTCCTTTCAAAAGCTGCTGATAAACTGAATATATCAGAAACCATAATAAGAAATACAGATTCCTTTCAAAGTATATATGAAAATAAGGGAGATAGAATTGCTATTACCCATGTCCATGGAAGGGTTGATCAAAGGTTTGAGGATTGGATATTAGATATTAATGATTATGAAAAATATAATCGCTCAAAAAATGAAGATAATACTTTCAGTATGTATATTGAGGAATTAAGGCATCAAATCGACCAAATGCCAATATTATTTATTGGTTTTTCAATGTCAGATAACATATTCTTAGAGAATCTCTTTCAAAATCGTAATTCAAATAGTCTACCAATTTTTGTAATTTGTTTTAAAGATCAATTATCTTTATTAGAAAAAAGGATAAAAGATATGTTTGAAATAACACCTATTTGCGTTCAAAGAACTGCAAAACCACATAATCAAATAATCAAAATATTAAAGGATTTAAATCCATATTATCCAACCACAAAGGAGAATGACATAATTCCTAAGAGTGAAGTAAGTCTCGATATTAAATATTTAAAAGAATTATCAATATTAGAAGAAAAATATCATTCCTCAAAGATCCCTTCATTTCTTGAAAATTATAATTGGGGATGGTGGATTTTTTCAAGTTGGTTTCATCGAGGAAAACCAAAAAAGAAGAATATTCTGATAACAAAGATCTATGATGTATTAGTCTTTAATACAGTAATTCAACACCAATATGAAACAAGACAAACTATATTTGGAAATAAAATGCCTGGTAAATTACAAACCCATAAACCACACGACATCAGCATTTGGGATGTAAATTTTCAAGTTCCTAATCATTTATCATCAAATTCTGAAGAGAAATTTCTTGGAATTGGTTATAATATAACATGTGATTTATGTAATGGCACGGGATTTGTTCCATGTACTTGTATCAAATCAGTCGCTGATGAGAAACCATTACCATATAAAGAGGATTTATCAAATTGTGAATTATGTAATGGAACTCACCAGATTTCATGCAATAAATGTTATGGTGAAGGTTGTTTTGTCGCCGAAAAGGGTCTTAGACGTAATTTAAATTTCTCACAACCAATTGGATCACCACTAACGATACCTATCAATACAAATGGAAGAATAATTAAAGAAGAATTGCCAATTTTATCAAAAATTAAGTATGAAAGATGGTCACGAGATCCATATCTTCAAATGAAAATATTAAAAAATACAACTTTTAAACTTGGAAAAATTCAGACAGTATTTTCAACAGAAATTAATAACAAATATATGGAATATATAAAAGGTGTATTGAAATGGATACCTACTGAAATAAATAATTATCACAAAGAGAAAATGGAAAGGCACCATCTCTTTTCAAATGTCTCTTTTTTAATCCAAATAATTCGGGTTGTCCATATTGATTATAAGTTCTTTGGATGGGTTTGGGAGCATAATTACAAAGCTATTGTTGGTATTTGGGATGATGGATACTGTCAGGTTCTGAATAGCTATAAGAAATAATTATCAATATTTTAAAAAAAACAGGTTTAATGTGATAATATGGGATTGTCAATAACCTTTAGAAAAGATAGAAATAATAGTATATTTCGCAATTATATTCATTAATTTATTAAAATCCCAAGTACAAATAAATTACTACTTTTTTCTGGCTATATTTGGGAAACACAGAATGGATATTCAATATTATACTCCTCCGCATAAATTGTACAGGATTCATTGGGCTTCGGTTAAGCATTTTTCCAGTCTAGCCAGTATTGAGTTGTTATTTCTTTCCATTCCATATTAGACATTGTTGGAATATTAAGAAACAAATTTCACAATATTCAGAATTCTTCTCTTAAAGACAAGTCCAGTGCGGAAAGACGAGTGAATGTGTCGGAAGGGATATTGACACTATGGAGGCGCACTGGACGATTATGATAAGGACCTAACAAGAAAAATAATTTTCCTTGATGCTATCAAGAGAGAAAGGGTGAGAAGAGGGACACTTGGTCAGCGATTCTTGAGGGGTGATGTCCTTCTTCTCGTTTTGTCAGGCTTATTTCCTCTTGTTTGACATCGGGGAGATATCTCCCAGATCGGAAAGATTTTCTGGCCGTCTAAAAATTAGTGATCATATTATCGGAGCTGTAAGATTATTTGCTTCCCCAGTATGTTTCCTAAGAGGGCGCATTTACAGGCGAAGAAATCTTCCGAGCTCCCTCAAGGTCTCCTCCAGGAGGGTCCACCTTTTCCCTCCACTGTTTCTTGATCCTCGATATCACAGCATCCGATGTTAGGAGTATCTTCGCAAGCTCGCTCGTCTTCGGTGGATCCATCCCTTTCTCCTTGGATTTGCTCAGGATATGGAACACGATCTCCTTCTCCGTGGGAGGACGGGGTTTCGGGGGAGGTTGACTCTCCGGAGGGGTCAGCTCTTCAAGAAGAAGTCTCTCTTGTTCCGGGGTCAGATCATCGTCCCTGTCAATGTTAAAGATTTTCAACCACTTGGCCAGAGCTGGTTTTAACGACCTACCCTTGACCTTGCGGGTGTAATCGAAAACATGTCTGGCCGTCAAGACCTCGACGGTTTCCTTCCCCTTTTCATCCCATTTCGAGACCGTTCCAAGATCCATCTCAAATGATCCCGGTGCGTAGGTATCATAGGGTATACCGGTTCTGTAGGTCGGAGGAACAACCAAACTGAAGATCTTCTTCTCCTTCACGTCATCCCTTCTATGATCATATTCTATCTCATAGAATTCTGCCTCGTATTTCTGGGGTTTATGGATATGGTATGAACACATCTCCCGGATGGTGGGTGGAGTGGATCCTTTTCCTCTCTGGTCGATCCAGATCACCGAAACATGGAACTTTCGGATGAGTTTGATGATCTGCTCCCACTGGCCGAGGTCCTTTCTCTTCCCGGAAGCTCCGGACGAAGCGAAGATACCAGCCTCGTCCGTGATTAAGATGCCTCTATCTATCTCCGTAAGGGTCCAGAACAGTTTCTTCAAGGATGTGACCTCGATGAACTTATCCTGGAGAGGGTGAGGTTTGCCGTGTTTCTCCCGGTAACCTTCCCAGTCGATGACTATATTGGTCATGACCTTCAGGTCGGGATCTATCTCGGTCAGGATGATCTCGCACACCCTCAAAGAAAAATCGGATTTGCCAGACCTCATCTTCCCGGATACGCGGGTGACAGTCCCCTCCGTCCCGATGAGCTCCAGGACCTTTCTGAACATTCGTTTGATGCTTTTCAGCTTCTTCGCTCGAAGGTCACTCATCAAAGATCTCCTCCATACCATATCCATCCTGGACGTTACCGAGACCGAGACCGATCTTGGTCAGGTCCTGGGTGAAGGATCTTCCCCAGTCGATATACTGCATCGCCCTTACCCGTTTCTCCAGCTTCTCTAGATCCCGGATCAGGTAGGGTCTTTTCATCAGCCTTGCTGCTTCCTTGAGATCCTCGATTATGAAAAGAGGTGTCGGGTCACGAACCATCCTCAGATCTATTCCGGTTATGTCCTCAGACCTCTCCGCAACGTCGCCGGCGATCGACCGCAGCATACTCGCCTCGTCAGTCATCGGATGCCTCCTTCGGCTCGACCTTGATGGGTTTCACTCTCAGTCGCTGCTTACCCAGGTAGAACCTGTCCTGGGCATGGATCTCATCCAAGAGATTGATGGCGGTCCTCATGGTCAAAAGGCGCATCTTCTCCTTGTGAACGAAAATGGACTTCTCCAACCTTGGAATGATATCAACGACCTTCAGCCAGAGATCGTCGTAATACCTGACGATATTGGATAGAGCCGGTCTTTCCGAATAAGCTATGAAACCCCGGTCCCAGTCGACATAATTGCAGATAAGGAACCTGTCTGAGATCTTCCAGGGAGAACCAACATAGTCCATCTCCCTGAAGATCTGGGGAGGAATGAGATACATGTCGATACCACGGTTCGGGATCTTGATCTTTTCACCTGCAGGTGTTTCGATGAGCTGGCCCGGGATCTTCACCTCGAGGAGCTTGAAGTCCTCCTCGGCAAGCTGTTTCTTGATGTAAGAATACCAGAACGGGATCGGTAATAACCCCAGGAATGACCACATGCCCAGAAAATACCAGATACCGATGACCACACCCGCAACCATAAGCATCTTTAAAGCAAGCGTAACCGTTCTACGGCCTCCGATGGCGTCCCAGATGAAAGGAACCCTCACTATTCGTTGGGTGCCGTCAGAACGCGTGGAAAGGTCCATATTGGACACGGATTCCTCATACTCTTCCTCGGGGGTTTTATCTGTAGTCATATCTGGGTCACCCCCTGCCGGGTCCGGTTGTATTCAAGGATCCTCCTCGTGATATAGACAGATACTACCGCCAGAATGGTGGCTCCAAGAGAGGCCTTGAACTGGGCAACCCTCAGGTCCCAGTTGCCGTAGCCTCCACCCGAGCCATCCTCTTCATCTATCCCGGTATAACCGACATCGTGGTGGATGACGATAAGGGGAAAGATATCGTAGGTCCGGTTGGAGATCATCACCGTGAACCTCGCTCGGTCGATCCCTGTCGCGTCGTAGGTCAGGTTGACGTAGGAACGGGTGAGGTTACCGGAAAAAATCTCCTGGTGGTTGATCAATATGGTATATGGATCACACGGGTCGCCATACAGAAATATGTTCCACTGGTCGTAGACAATGGCGGGAATGTCGCCGGGAGTCGTCCACAGGTTCAGGTTGGAACCATCTCTCTCCGATAGGATCACGGGAGCAGGGTGAATGGGGTCAATGGGGGCCGGCTGGCCCCCATCACTGATACCATCAGCCCCCATTGACAGGAAAACGGTCGTACATGCCAGCAATATGATCGATGTGATGGGGTGTTTCATTTTCGTCTCCTCCTGGAAATGTTATACTTTTCGTCCTTTCCTCCAGTAGACCGCATAACGGTTGGATCTATGACCGGTGGACCTCTGCCAGTTTCGCATGGTTTTCGGGATCTCGACAACTCGAGCGTTCATCCCCTTCTTCCTGAGGTCCTCGGCACTTTTCTTGACCTCAGACCTGGAATCTGAGGTCTTCCCCAGGTAGAAGGTCTCGCCACCGAACTTCTTCTTGGCGATGGAGATGAACCTTTTCCGGGGAGAGGTCTTCGGTTCGGATTTCTTCTGCTTGACCTCGATACGGAGCTCACGGTCCTGCATGTCGTAACGGAGACCTCCTCCACCGTTTTTTCTCTGCAGCTCCTTCAGTTTCTGTTTGTCGTCAAGGAACCTGTTCATGGAGCGGGTGTCCTTGAACTTCCTGATCACTCGGTATTTTTTGCCGGTATACATGTCCGTGAATGATTTGCCGGAAGAACCCATGGTCAGGACCTCCTCTTCTTCGTGCGATGGGAAACCACTCCCTTCTCCGGACCGAAAGAGATCCAGGAGCTCCTCCAGGTCTTGTTCTTCTGTTTTTCTTCCTTCAGTATGTATCTCTGGACCTTGCTCTCTTTCTTCAAGGGCATGATCTTGTAAATGGCTCCAGAGTAGCCTTTTTTTGCATGCTTCCTCGCGGATCTCTTGGCATTGTCAAGAGTGGTGTGACGGGACAGGATCCTCCCGCTCTTCCCCGCTTGTTTGCCGCCTATGACCTCATAATTGACCCTGGGCATTGAACAAAACCTCCCCCGTTACTCGCTCCTCATCACCGCGTTGTAGGTCCGTCTAGGGACGTGACCCACTCCTTTCACGTGCACGGTGTCCTTCTTCTTCTTTGCAGGCAGTTTCTTCACCTTCAGGTCCTTCACCCAGGAAACACCGTCATTGTGCATGGAGCGGAAGGAAACTGCACGGGTGTCGATCCTCACGTTCAGCTTCTTCTCGATCTGGGCTATGGACTTGCCCCGCAACCACAGATCCTTGATCTTGTCCTTCACCGAAGACATCTCACGCCCTCCTCCGGTAGATAACATACTTTCCCTGGAAACGTGCAGTCCTCACCTTGTAACCCTTCTCCTGAAGGATCCTCTTGGCAGAAGCTACCTTGGCCTTGCTGGTTGAAGGTTTGAACCCGCCCTCACGGGTGAACTTTTCACCGGCATACATTCTGAAGGTCTGAGGCTCGCCTTTCCGGTCCCATGATCCGGTCTCTCTTTTCCTGGTTGTAGGTTTCTTTCCCATCTTTTCCCATCCTCCTGGTTGTAAAGTGCAATGATCCGCAGGATCTCAACGAAGAAAAATTCGTGGAAGTCCCAGGGATCCAAGTGATCAGTAGTGAGGCCTCCCTTTCCTCGAATCCCTGATGACGGTCTCTATCACCTTTCGGGAAGGTTTCCTGGTCCCGGTCGGGGATTTCCTCAAACCGTTCGGGGTCTTGATATACCAGGACGCGCCCTTGTGATACTCACCGTCCTTTCGCCTGGTCCGGACGATGTCGCCAAGCTTCGCGGGTCTGCCGTGCTGTCTCACGAACTCCCTTCCGATGTGTGAAGCGATGCCGTGGAAATTGTTCTGCTGTTTCTTCATGTCCTTGAGGGCCCGGCCTCCCTTCCATTCCTTGAAGGTCCCGTCTTTCCTTCTGATAACCGCTCTCTGCCTTTCCCTTGTCCATTTCGGCATTCGTCCATCCTCCTGTTTACTGAATAAGGGTCAAAGGTGTCCTCTTCCTCCATGACTGGAACGCGTTCCAGGACCAAAACGCGGTCAATACGCCGTAGGATCCAAGTGTGAAGTAGCCAAGGTAACCGTAGGATCCGTTACCGCAACCTGCAAGGATGTTGAAGATAAGTGAACCCTTGAGCAGGAACACGGAACCGATACCAAGAGCGGGGGGGATCAGGACCAGGATCGGTTTGGGGCCGTTTCTCCCCGTTATGAACGCAAGGATCTGGAAAGAGAGAGCGGTGATCATGGCAATTATCACCAGCGAAGCAAGGATGTTGGAAAGGGTCAGACTCGGGAAAATTCCCGTGAGAAATGAAAGATCTATCATCTCTTACCACCCCCTACCCGGATGATATCGATAACGTCAGTGGAAAAGACCGCAATTACCATGTTCAGGGCAAGGACCATGAACAGAACGATGCTCATCAGGAACGGCAGCGAGAAATTGATGAAGCCTCCACTATTGGTTGTTGTGGAGCTCGTGGAAGAGGCGTTGATCAGCGAAGGATCGGAGATGAACTCCGAAACGGTCTCACCTGGAGTCCTCAGCTGAACATCCCATTCAAGACAATCACCCAACAGGAAATTGTCACCGCTGGTGCCGTATCCTGCAGGGTCCAGGGTGAGCATGATGTAATCGTGGTTGTAGTTGTCTATCCCATTGATGTTAATCCATGATGAGTAATCAAACGGGATCATGTAGACATGGTCGCCCTCGTAAAAAGGCTGGTCATTAATCTTGTTGTAGCTCGAGTAAGCAGAACTTGAATGGCTTGTATACCTGGAATAGAAAAATAGATCGAAAGTCCCAGGAGCGGGTGAATTCAACCTAAGATACAACCAGCTCACACCATCGGCCTGAGTCTGGACAGGATCCCATTCCAGGAACATGTAAACACTGTTGTAGTAAACATTAACTGATTGAGAAGGATATGTTGGATCTGCGAATATTGTTGTATGACCGGATCCTCCAAATGAAATATCAAAAGTGGTGAGTGAAGATAGGTTGACAAAGTTGTAATTTGAGCTCGAATGGAAGTGCTTCCAGTAGTTGTATTGTATGTTAGAATAATACCAAAGATCCTCATCGGAGAACGTGTAATAGACCTCCCCATCGGTCACAAGAGTTCCGTTCCCTCCTCCAGCAACTCCAGTTATGGTGGAGTTCACGGCAAACGTCGAAACCGTGTCGAAGTCTCCTCCCATGGAGGCCTCCTGCCATCCTTCTGCAAGGTAGAGTAGAACTACCGGGAAGGCCAATGTGACCAGGATGCCCACTATCGATACTGCTACTGTCTTCTTGTAATCAAGTTTCATCTCGCTCCACCTCTGTTTTTATTCTGTAGGGATCTGTAAAAGTTGATGGGGAGGACCTTGTCAAGATAGGATCTCCAGGGAGAAGCGATCCAGGCCGTAATACCGATCAGGAATGCTCCGGTCCCGAGCAGATATTTATGGACCTTGTAAGAGTTGGAAAAAGTAAGATAGTAAGGTTCATACACCGACACCGTTTCGTTCTCACCTGTTGTTATGGCTTCGGAAACCGTGTAATACTCCGGGGAGATCTCGAGATCCAAATTGATCGGGTGGCCGGGAACATACTGGTTGGTATTGATCTTGAACCCGACCATCAAACCTCTTTCCTCTTCAGGAAAACCGTTTTGGAAGCCGTGACCTACATTCAATCGTGTCTGGTCCAGAACGAAGAGATATTCCCAGACACCGGTTTGTATGGAAGCCATGTCACCTGGATAATCCGAGCCGAAATAGATCCACTGAGAAGAGCCGTCCATTAAATACCAGCTGAATGTCTTGATCTCGATGTCAACTTCACCCATACCCGGGTCGAACCGGACGTAAATGGAATTGGCCCCGTCCATCTCCATTGAAAGAGCATCACCCCACATCACAATGTAGAGGTTGACCGAGGTGGATCCCGTGTGAGTGGACCAGATATAATCAGTGGTCCCGTCAACATTGAAGTAGATATTCTCTCCTTCGTTATATTTCGAATTACCATCGATGATCGAATACATGCAGGAATTCGCACTGATCGCAGGGATCCAGAAATCACGTTTGGTCTCCTCGTTGAACTCGCAATAGGGAGTGTAGGTGATGGTCATGTTGGTCGAGGTCTCACCGGCGATCTCCTCATACCGGACGATATCGGACCTGGCGGTCTCAATATACGACAGTTTCTCGGAAAGGTAACCGGGTCCAACAATTACCAAACCGACAAAAATGATCGAGATGATGCCAGCTATCAATCTTGACCTCACTGGAACACCTCCAGCGGTCTGTCCTGGTTCCAGGAAATCGAGGTGTTCATAACGAAAACCAGCAGCAGAAATACAATTGAAATCGCCCAGGCGTAACCCGGGTAACCATAGACCCCGTTGATGGAGGCCGTGATCAGAGCAGGAGCAAGGGGGACGGTGGAGTAGATACAGTAGGTCAGAATGGACCCTCCAACCACTCCCACAACAAGAGCGTTGAGGATCCTGGGTCGGGGCGGTGTCACCCAGGCGAAGATCTGGGCAGAGAAGAAAAAGACCAGACCGAATATGATCAGGAAGGTCAAGACCGAGGTCAGACCGAAGAGCTGAAACGTCCGAACCAGGTTTTCCAGCAGTATCATTTCCTTGCCTCCTTGTTCTTGTTGATCTTGCCTTTACCCCAGGTGAAAAAACGGGCAAGCATCCGGTCGATAAAACCATCCTTGGTCGTGGGGTTCCACCAGGGAGTGGAGACCATTCCGATCAGAACAGAAGAAATACCCATCACAGCAGCTCCGACCTGGAGAACCGTCACGGAATTTACAGCGGTCGAGGGAGGGTTGTAGACCATGAAATCGAACTGGACAACGTCACCTGTCTCGAAGTGGTGGGTGTGGTTGTTCGAGGTCCTCGGATTGATGGAAAAGACCAGAACGGAATCACCGCCCCAGTTGACCTTGTCCTCCAGGAGATCGATAGCGTTCCAGGAAGCTTCGTATCCAACCTCGGCAGAGGACACGGGAGAGCGGTCAAGGGTCTCACCGTAGCCCAGGTTGAGATTGCCGGCTTCATCGAGCTGGATCACGGCTGCCTCCGTATAGAAATAACCGTCATACTTCACGTTCAGCTTGACCTTCATTATCTCCTGTTCGAGAAGGTCGTCTATGGTGTAGGTCGTGATCAGAATGAGCGCGTGGATCTCCTCTTCAGCATCCGGAGGCGGGTTGTTGATCACAACAACGTCCCAATTGGTCGGATCCGTGCCGTTGATGTTGGTGTCCCAGAGAACGTTGTCGGAATGGTCCTCGGCCTGGATATAGCTCGAGTCCCAGAACGAAACGTAGATGTCGGTAAGGAACAAACGGGTGTTCTCCACCATGATCTCGTCGTTCAGGCGAACGGACATGTTGCCAACTTCCTCGTTCATCAGGTGATGAAAGGAACCCTGGGATCCCAGGATCTTCTCGTTCCAGTTGTAGATCATGTAACTCGCGAAGGGAACGAACAGGAGAACGTAACCAAGGGCCAAAGCCATCCACATGATCTCCTTTCGTCGTTTCTTACCCAGCTGCCTGAAATCGAAACGGGAGGCTAACTTCGACATCTATCCACCTCCTCCCTTTGGGATCATTTTGGCCAGCTTGATCACCCATGGACCCAACGTCATCAGGATCGTTCCAACAGCTATCTGTTTGGAGGTCTCGAAGTCGATTTCTCCGGAGAAGATCTCGAAGATAACACGATGCCACCCGGAGAGGAGCATGCCAATTACGATAACGAGCACACCCACGACGATTATCTTTCCTCTTGTGATCTGGATCATCTTCTCTCAATCCTCCTTCAAATCATCGGTACCACGTCAAGGACCCAGACCCAGACACGGATCAGAACGATCGCCATCAGCAGGTAGAACAGTGAGGTGATGACGTTCACTGACATGGACAGGACCGGGCTGGAGCTGTGTTCGTCAACGTTCAGGTTTTCGGCCCAGAACGCGTCCATCTTGGTCTCGAGGGACCTCAACTGGTCACTGAGCCAGTCTCCTCCATCCTTCAGCAATCCCAGAACCTTGTCCACAAAGAAATCCCAGATCTTCTGGGGGATGTTCTTGATCTGGTCAAGGATGCCGTCATCGTCCTTGTTTGCAAGGATAGACGGGTCCGGGAGGATGTCAGAAGAAAAAAAAGCCCCACCCGATACCAGTATGCCGTTCAACAAGCATGCAGACATGAGTATCAGATGGGGTAGCAAGGGATCACCTCAGAATCAGTCCACAAAGGTGATCGGTCTGTCCTTGGAGTAGTCCTGGATACCGTTCCAGACCCAGATACCGACCATCACCGCAAGACCGATGACGAAAAGGTAACCGGAAAAGGCAAGCTCACCGAACGCACAGGCGGTTATGAACGCGTAGGCGTCGGTGAAGATCGAGGCCACTCCGCCGAGGATACCTGCAGCGGAGGATATTCCGAGGGTCTTCAAGATACCGGGAGCAGCTCCGGTCCGGGAGGAGAATAGCGCGAACGCACCTCCACCCACAAGGACAGTTACTATCAGGAAACCTATGGTCAGGGTGTCCATGCGAATCACTTCCTCCTCTTTCTGGTGTTCTTATTCTTTCCGTAGCTCTTCCTCGCCCTGGCAAGCCCTTTCTGGCCGTAACCGTGGAGAGGACCGTTCGTCAGAGGGTTCCAGGCCGACGTGGATGCCATGCCCAAAACGAAGAACGATAATCCTCCGAACACTGCAGTGGTGGTCAGGATCCCGCCAGAGGTGAACGTGTAGAGGTTGTCGGGTTCGCCAAGGGCGAACTGGAACTGGACCGTGTCACCCGTGGTCAGTTTGGCCGTGTCACCTCCCTCCAGAATGATCTGGAGATAGGACTCGTCGGTGATCTCCTTGTTCAGGGTGGTCTTGGGTTCCAGAAGGTCCATGGGTTTCCAGGTCCAGGATAGCTCCGAGCTCTCGTTCTCCACCGAACCGGTGAAAAGTTCAACCGAAGTAAGGGTCACACCGTCGAACTTCACCGCGTTGATGGTGACATCAAGAGCCTTGGAGGAGTTGAACTTCATGCGGAAGGTGTAATCCCTGGACGCAAGAAGGTCTGCAAGGGTCACGTTCCAGTTGAAATACATGGAACAGTCCGTGCCGGTGTGAGTTATGGTCACGCTGTCCCACTCGCTCACCTCGTCCCAGACTGGGGTCTCCTCCACGATCGTTGTTCCGTTCACGGATGCAAAGCGATACTCAGCATCCAATCCGTCAAGAATGGGACCAACATAGAAAGCTGTGGTGTTCTCCTGTTGGGCGTAGGTGTATCCACTCGTCAGTAGTCCATTGACAGAGTTTGCAGCCCAGATGCCAACAGGAAGGAGAACCACCAGCAGAAGGATCGCCCCACCCATCAGGATGTTGTCTAACTGTTTCTTGTTCTTCAGCCATGCCATGTTAAGTTCCTCCATCTTTCGGGGATTTTTTTCTTGGTTTGTTTCCTCCTTTTCAGGTATCGGTGGAATTGGATCAGGTCAGCATCAATCGGTCAGGTCCAGCCATTTATCGAACTCGGTCACGGCACGGATCATGAACCAGGATACCGAAAGAACGAAAACGGCAACAATGGGCCCATACCAGTTCTGAAGGGTGTTCGCCCAGTTCATGAAAATGGTCGCAATGGCCTCGAAAGGAGCCTTGATGACGTTAACTATCGAGGTGAAGATACTGGACACGAAACCCTTGATCCAGTCCCATATGGATTCGCTGTCTGATTCATCTTCTGCAGCGTCATCCGTGGCCTCCTGGGCGGATACCGTGGAGCTCAGGGCAAAGGCAGCCAAAAGAACAAATGCGAATGTCAGCAGAATAACCATTCTTTTCATGTGCGTCCCATCCCCGGCTCGATATCCCGTTCCGAGTGTACATGAAAAGTTTTGGGGACGGTTTATAAGGGTTGTAGACAAAACTGTCTACCTGGATCTATACCTCCGGGAATGAAGTCCAGGAAACGAAAATTCTTTCGTTAGGATCTTCATGATCCTGAATTGAGAGTGGTATAGAAATGAATCTTATACCTTGTCAGGGTCCGTTGAGATATCCCGAGCTCGCGGGCGATCTCCCTATCGGACATGTTCCTGTTCTTCATTCTCTCGTATTCCTGTCTCGCTATCGAGATCATGAAGGGTGTAGCTTTCATCGATTCTCACCTCCGTCTATCTTGAAAAGATCCATCCTCTTCCGAGGAGCATTCATCAAAGCAGGAGCTCCTGAATACCTAAAGAGGATCCTGCCGAAAACAAGCTTAATGCCAGGGGTTCTCAACGACTTTCTCTCATCGATTCCAATCTGTTTGGGTATATAAAGAGGTTTGATAAGAGGATGCTGAAATTACTCATGTCGGAAAAATTAACAGATTGTATTCTCATGTTAAAAAAAGCCATTTTTTACTACTTCTTCAAGAATTTTTGAATAAATATTCCAATCATTAAATTTGTAATGATTTTGCGCAATTGATAAATCCCTATCTGTAATTTTTTCAATAAAATTTATTCCAATAGGTTTCCTGTATATCCGAATTGAAGACGCTTCAACTCTAATCATTCCTTCATATTCTATCTCTTCAAAAATATTTTTTTCTTCGATAACATCTTCCTTTACTATAGCTTCTCCTAGAATTTCTTTATTAAATCTAAATAAAATTAGAGTTCCTGGGGTGTTTTTTCCTATTCCTACCGTTTGAATTGAACGTAAATTATACTTACCATCTCTTAATCGTAATTCATTGTATAGCCAAGTTCTTAATTCATCAGCGCTTTTAAATTCTTCTCTACTATGTGGAAAAATCCTAATTATTGGGTTCTCCATGATTTCACCTTTGTTACATTTTCCTTTGTATTGTGTTTTCAGTTCATAACCTTTTCTCACGATTGTGTATAACGGTGTGGCTAACCGATGTTGGTCCGAAGGACCAATTTGGGAGAGGAGCGGGCCGAGCTCCGAACCGGTTAGCCACAAGTTAAGTGATCCGAACAGAGTTATCCCGCTGGATAACGGAGTGAGAACGCAGTGAGACAAGAAAACCGAAGGTTTCCGCAGAGTTGCCCACATACCAATCCCGTTCCTTTTTACGTTTTGCTTCCCGTTGGCGTTTGATGGTCCCGTAAACTCTTTTTCAAGTATGTCTCCAGCATTGTGTTGAACATCTTTCCGTGAGTTGGATATTTCAAATGAAGCAGCTCATGCAGGATTACTCTGTATCGTTCTTCCCTTTGTTCGTTCAGAAGAGCATAATCGAAGGTCAATCTTCCCTTTGACGAGCAACTGGCCCACTTTCGTTTCATCTTTCTGAAATGGATCTCTTTGGGTGTTACTCCGACATCCGTTCCAAGAGTTATTACTTCCTGTTTGAAGTCCTCTTGAGAGATCAACTGGCAACACCTCTTTTCAACAACCTCATGATATCTTGAGCCATTTCAGTGAGTTGGCCGACTTCTAGACCTGCCTTCAATAGGACATCATATAGTTCTGACCTGATTTCGATTTCTTGTTGATTGCTCTTTTTCCAATGAGGATAGGTTTCAAAGATTTTCCGCATACCGTTAGCCATCTCTTCAGGATTCGCAAATCCTTTCTGTTTGAAATGCCAGTATATCGTGAAGATTTCGACAGGCATTTTCTTTTGAGATTGTTCCTTATCTGCCTCGTTCATTTCTTCGATGACCTTCTTGAGTTCATCTAGGGTTTGCTGGGTTGTCTTCTGTCGTTCCTTGTATAATTCCGCTATCAGTTCAGCTTTTTCTGCGATGGACACAAGGAAAGGGGATTGATCTTTATCTTTCAGCATTGAATCCCTGATACTTCTCAACAGGTTGAACACCTTTTCAGTATCGGAAGCGTCGCTTTCTTCGATCTTCTTGATAGTCTTTTCGTTTATCTCGTAGATTTCCAGGTTGGATTTGATGGAACCGCTCTTTGTATGTTCCTGAACAAGTTGGGCGGTCTTTCTGGTGAAATCCTTGTCAATGGAAATCCCCGGTTCGTAAGCTTCCTTTACGATCCTGTACATCCTGGCTAGCGTTTCCATATCGTCAATATATGGTCTTAGGAAGGCATCGGGTGATAGAATCTCATACATGTCGGCAAGTTCCTTGAAGAACTGGTAGAATTCATGCCGTTTTTCCTCGTCCAGGAAATGTTCAAGAACGGCTTCGACAGCTTTATCTTGGCTCTTTCCCTTGACCAAAGATAGGTAATTCTCTCTTGCCTTCTCCATTTCCTCTTTGTATCTCTCTTTCAGCATCTGAATATCGTGTACGACACCTTCAACATCGGAAGAATCGAAGGCCAGAGCCTTTTCCAGGTTGTCGAATATCCCGACAAAATCAAGAACAAATCCAGACGGTTTCTTTCGTCCCGAATCATCCTCATAAGGTCTGTTTACACGCGCTATCGCTTGCAATAGAACATGATCCCTCATGGGTTTGTCTAGATACATGCAGTAAAGAACCGGTGCGTCAAAGCCTGTCAACAGTTTTTCCGTGACGATCAATATCTTCGGAAGTTCGTCCGGTTTACGGAACGCTTTTCTTATCTGTTTCTCACGTTCCGGAGATAGATGGTATTTCGCCAGTTCCGGTTCATCGTTGTAATTGGGACTGATAACTACCTCGGAAAATTCCTTCGGAATGTATTTGTCCAGTTCTTCTTTGTATAACGCACACGCTTCCCTGTCAACAGCAACGATGAACGCCTTGTAACCCATTGGCTCGATGAATTGCTTGTAATGCTCGACTATATATTTTATGACCTTTTCTCGCCTTTCGGGGTTCTTGAGCATATTTCTAAGGTTTACTGCCTTTTCAAGAACCTTATTAAGTTTCTCGATATCGCTTATTCCCTGGGTTTCGGCAAGATCCAGGAATTCCTTTTCCAGCGTTTCCTTTTCAACCTGGAGTTGGTTGGGGGCCAATGTGTAATGCAGGGGAACGGTAGTCCCATCTTCGATGGATTCCCTGATGCTGTATTTGTCCAGATATCCGTGCGGAGGATCATCCTTTCCGAAGACAACAAACGTTCCCTTGCCGGAACCAGATTTGTCGATCGGCGTTCCCGTAAATCCGATGTAGGTTGCGTTAGGTAAAGCGCCCATCATGTAATTACCCAGGTCGCCGCCAGTGGTCCTGTGGGCTTCGTCAATCAGGACGAAGATATTTTCCTTCGTGTTGATGTTCTCTTCCATACCTTCGAACTTGTGGATCATTGTAACGATGAGACCTTTCCTGTCTGTTTTCAAGAGTTGCTGAAGATGCTTCTTTTTTTCCGCAACCTCCAAGGATTCGATGCCCACCGAACTGATGTTCCCGAACAGCTGTGCTTCAAGTTCGTTTCTATCTACGACCATAATCACTGTCGGGTTGTTAAAAACAGGATTTTCGATGATGGCTTTGGCCGCCACTATCATGGTATAGGTCTTGCCGGAACCTTGCGTATGCCAGATGAGGCCGCGTTTTTTATCCGACCCAGCCCTTTCCGCGATCCGGTCAACGGCTCTCATCTGATGGGGTCTAAGAACGACTTTTTTCAGTTCGTCGTCCTGTCGTGTAAACAGGATGAAATCGGTCAAGACCCGAATAATCCGTTCCTTGTCGAAGAACGATTTTACCAGTGATTCGAAATCGCCCTGTGCTTCGTCCTTCCAGTTGAACAGCCATTTCTCGGACGTGTTCCAGGTGGTGCTGTAATGGTACTTGATGATATGAGTGATGGTATAGATCTGGAGAATCGCCAGGAGTTCGGGGCAATCCCGATGATACCGCTTAATCTGCTCGAAGGCTTCGCTCATGCCGTCGATCTTGTGGGCGGCCTTCGCTTCTATCAGAAAGACGGGAACTCCATTGATGAGAAAGACAACATCCGGTCTTATGGTCTTGTTGCCGTTGGTGAATGTGAATTCATCAGTGACGTGGTAAGTATTGTTCTCAATGTTCTCTTCGTCCATGAACAGAACGTTTCGCTCTCTTTTTTCCGTAGGAACGTAGATAGTCCTAAGCCCCTTCAGATGCTCCCAGGCGACAAGATTTCCTTCGATGTTCGGCGGGATGATCTCAAGTTTGCGGATGAGTTCGCCGGCCATTACTTCGGTCAGGAAATCAGGATTGAGTTTCACAAGCTGGGAGATGAAACAATCCCTGAATACAAAATCAGTCTCACCGCCACGCAGCCGGAGGGCTTCTTCCTGGCTCACATACTGCCAGCCGATCTCCGTGGCGTACTTGATGAGCGGGTTCTGGACCGAAGCACGTTCGCCGCCGAGTTTAGGCATGTCGTACCTCCATAATCCCTTCAATGAATTGTCTAATTTCGGTATAACATTTTGAATCCCTGCATCCTTTTTCATTTTCAGTCAGACTTCGATATAATGATGTGTCAGGATTGTATCTATCTTTTTCTAGTCCCATTGCTTCCTCTAAACAAGGATTAATTTCAAAACAATCCTTTATCACGCCTGAGCTTTTTAGATCAGTGACTACTGAATTAAGGATCTCATGTGAAATACCTTTGACCTTGTTGTTATCATTATCGTAAATCACCCATACATCAGAACCCAATTTTCTGAATAGATTTGAAAATTTGTAGATATGAAATTTACCCACAGTATCTACTACGCTTACACTGGTTAATAAATCACTACCATTATTTGAAGCAATTTCATCACGAAGATATGATACAAGAGCTTTTTCAGTGGGTCCTTCAACAAGGATTACCTTTTTTGAAAGAAACGCTGTTGCCCTCTCTGGATTTACCCACAAAAGGTATCTAATCTCATCATCCTTGGCAATGCGTTTTTCTTCGTCTTTCAATTCATCTTTGGTCCATTTGGTGGTTCTTGCTTCGTTTTTTGCCTTGGCCATTAATTTACCATTCTCAGTGCATATCGATTGAATATCTTCATGTGTAATTTCATTTAAACAAGAGACTTGTTCTAAAATTCCGACTCGCTTTAATTCAGAATAATTCCTTATGTTATTAATGAAAAATGGAGAATGAGTTGTCACTAATACCTGATTATCTCCTTTCTCCGAAATTGTTCTTAGATGGTTTTTAAAACTGTTTTGATGATTGGGGTGTAGAAATAATTCTGGTTCTTCAACAAGGTATAGAATAAAACCACTCTTAGAGTCATCAATTTCACTTACGCTACATATTAAGGAAAATATAAGAGACCGTTGAAAACCCATTCCTTGAGAATTTAAATCTAATCTGCCTTTCGTTGTTTTTATTTCTGGCTTGAATGATGATTTGATAAAGTCATCAACATTTGGAGGATCCAGTTTGAATTCGACATTGACATCCTTATATTCTAACATGTGTTTATTCAATGTTTTTTTCAGTTCTTCCAGTGCACTATTTTCGCCCTTACCTATATAATTGGAAAGATCCTCGATTGCATCTTTTATATTGGAAAACTTCCTACTTTTACCATCTTCATCTTTAATTCTTTGAATGAGGAATCTGCTAACTAATATTGTTATCGAAGAATTGGCTGTGAATTTGAATTCGTCATTTAATTCTCTGATTGAAGGAATATATATGATATCTCCTGGATTATACTTTTTCATATCAACCGGTTCTTTTCCTTCACATAACTGTTGATAATTAGGAGCGGAATCTTTTGTTCTAACTGATTCCCTTTCAACAGACGCTCTAATAATGAATTTCCTATCTTGGATATAGTCTTCATCGATCTTATCCGGAATTGTTTCATCGTCTTCCATTTTAAATGTTATCTCTACTTCAGGATTTGCATCATATCCAAATAATACGTCTCTATTTGATAATTTCACATCCTTGAAGAACCATCTCAATGCAAAAAAGATATTACTCTTTCCAGTATTATTTTCACCAACAATTACGGTATAATCCTCAGGATGAAATGTTGTATAACTATGTGATTTTATACCTTTTACAACGACTTTTTCTATCTTCATGTAACCACTTCCAGATTGTTCACCCTAATCTTCGCAGTCATCAAATCGTTCAACAGCGACTTGAAAAGGTCGTCCAGCGCATTCTTCTTGCCTTCCTCAGTTTGAATTTTATCATCAATTGACGAGAGCACGGCGGCGATGCGGCGCTGCTCAGGGAGGGGGGGGAGGGGGATTAGGAAATTTTCCAAATCGGGTTTTTGTAGACTTGGAAGGGTTGTT